>VOFB01004204.1_pt1 | contig 90534 bp, 89 predicted proteins | sample 5384141 | NCBI WGS metagenome assembly VOFB01 (sample SAMN12384721, study PRJNA508395) | human gut metagenome | isolation source: healthy gut A | host: Homo sapiens | reverse complement strand
CTGCACAAGCGCATCAAGGGACTGCCGTCTGCCGCGCACCTTGCTGACCGGGATGAGGTGGCCCTCGTCATCCACATGCAAAACGGGTTTTACGCCGAGCAAAGTGCCGACGAGCGCCGCTGTGGCGGAAACGCGGCCGCCGCGCTTTAAGTGGTTGAGGTCGTCCACCGTGAACCAGTGGCAGAGCTTCAAAACGTTTTCACCGAGCCACTTATACAGCGAATCAATGTCCGTGCCGGCGCGCTTCAGCATGGCTGCATGGTATACGAGTAAACCTTCGCCGAGGGACGCGCAGAGCGAATCGAACACATAAATTTTGCGCTCGGGATATTTTTCTTTCAATTCATCGCGCGCGATGAAGGCGCTTTGGCAGGTGCCGGATAAACCGCTGGAAAACGCAATGTACAGAACGTCTTCGCCGCCTTGCAGAACAGGCTCAAAGACCCGTGTGAATTCATCGGCGTTGATCTGCGATGTGGTGGACATTTTGCCCTCGCGCAGCTTTGCGTAGAAAGTTTCCGTCGGCATATCCGAAAGATCTGCCTTGTCTTTATATGTTTTACCGTCGATTGTAAAGCGGAGCGGCACCACTGTGAGGCCTAACTCTTCGATCATTTTATGATCCATATCGATGGTGGAATCGGTGATGATTTTGTAACCCATAGTTATCTTTCCTTTCCGTGCCTTAAAAACGCATTTCTGCGCGGCACATCGTTATTATAGCACAGGCGAAGCAAATTTGTCTATGCGTTTTTTGTGTAAATTACCCTTTGCGGTTTCGCCGATAATCGAGATAATCCTGCAAAATGATCGTCGCCGCCACGGCGTCCACGGTTGCTTTGCGGCGCTTACCGCGCGTATTTGTTTCGTTTAAAAAGCCGTGTGCCGTGATAGTCGTGCCGCGTTCGTCGGAGAAATCAACGGGCAGCCCGGTCTTTTTCCGCAAAGCTCCGCACCGAAAGCGCGCGCGTTCTGCGCGCTTTCGCCCTCGCTGCCATCCATGTTGCGCGGCAGACCGACAACGATCTGCTCGGCGCAGCGCGCTTTGGCAAGCTGCGCTACACGCTCCAAAAGGCGCTCGCGGTTGTGCTCGTTCACGACCTCTACGGGACTTGCGAGCAGCTCGCTTTTATCGCATACGGCAACGCCCGTACGCGCTTTGCCGAGGTCTACACCTAATATAACCATGTTCTGTTTCCTTTCAATGTTTTGCTTTTCTTCAGTATAACACGGTTTTTGAAAATAGAAAAGCACCTGCTTTTGCGATTTCAAAGAGCAGGTGCAAAATCTGTATGTTTTTATTATCGCACATTCGTCACGGTGCCGACGGCGACGTAGTTGTCGCACACTGCGCCAAGGTCGGTGCCTTCGCTGCCGTGCCAGTTTCTGCCGGGCACGACCGTGTATTCCACCGTGCCGTCCCCGAGTGTCTTACAGGTGAAGCTGTCCGTGTAAAAATCATCCTGCGAAACGGCGCAGCCGCGCTTTACACCCTTGCAGTCTTCCGGTGCGCAGCCGGGAAAGTTGATGTTCCAAACCGTGTTTTGCGGCAGAGGTTTATCCATATATTCACCGATGAGCTCACGCAAGTAGCGGTCGGTCACGGGATGATGATCGAGGTTGGCCTGGGAAAGCGCGATGGCGTGGATCCCCCAGAAAGCGGCCTCCAGCGCGGCGCCCGCCGTGCCGGAATACTGAATATCGCCGGAAATATTGTAACCGCTATTGATGCCGGAAAGCACAACGTCAGGCTTGCGACCGAGCAGATGGATGCCCACGCGCACACAGTCCACCGGCACGCCGCTGCATTCATACGCTTTTACGCCGTCCATGTAACCCGGACGCTCGCGCACGTAAAGCGGCTCTAAATACGTTACGCTGTGCGATTTGCCGCTGCGCTGGCTCTCCGGTGCGACGACCCACACTTCGCCGAATGCTTTTGCTGTCTCCGCCAGCTGGCGAATGCCGCCTGCGTCAATGCCATCGTCATTCGTAATTAAGATCAATCTGCCCATGCTTGCTCCTCCGTCATGCAAAAACTTTTCGCTTGAAGTATACCATATCTATTTCGACAAGTCCAGACGGAGATTCAAAATTCTGCCATGTCATATCTGCTTATAATTATTAAAATTTTGAAAATTATATAGAAATATAGCACGATTTTCTTGCAAAAGAAGCAAATTGCGGTATAATGTTCTTAATAGAACAAAAAGGCTGCGGTTCGGTTGCAGCCGAGGAGAAGTTGTAAAAGGACAAGCGTGTTATTCGTTTGCCCGAAGAAAGGAATCTTGCTTATGTTGAATCTTATTCCCGCGCCGCGTGGATCGGTGCATGCAGGAGGGCAGTGTGAAGCTGCCGGAGACCGTCACCGTTTCGCTCGGTGATTTTGCACCGTGGTGCCTTGAGGCATTTGCTGCAAGACTGGACGGCCACGTGGAGATCGCCGAAAACGGGTTTATCACGCTGAAAAAGGCCGATATCGCAAAAGAGGGCTACAAGCTGACCGTCACAAAGGACGGCATCACCGTGGAAGCGGCGGACGAAAGCGGTGCCGTATGGGCGCTGACGACTGTCACGGAGCTCACAGCAGAGGGCGAAGCGCTGCCAATCGTCACCATTGAAGACGCACCGCACTACGGCCATCGCGGCCTGTCGCTTGACTGCTCCCGTCATTTCTTTACGGCGGACGAAGTGAAAAAGGTCATCGACCAGATGACGCGTGTGAAGCTGAATGTTCTGCACTGGCATCTTGTAGATGACCAGGGCTGGCGCATCGAGTGCAAAACGCTGCCGCTGCTGCACGAAACGACCGGCACGTATTACACGCAGGAGGAGATCAGGAGCGTTATCGAATATGCCCGCGTGCGCGGCATGGAGATCATCCCGGAAATCGATATGCCGGGCCACACCAGATCGATGATTGCGGCATACCCGCATTTGAGCTGCTTTGGCGAAAAAACGGAGCTGTGCCAGTTTGGCGGCATTTTTGAGAAAATTCTCTGCCCCGGTAAGGACGAAACATTCGAGTTTATTGAAAAGCTTCTGACAGAAGTCTGTGCACTGTTCCCGGACGACCGCTTCCACATCGGCGGTGACGAAGCGCCGAAGACCGAATGGAAAAAATGCCCGCACTGCAAGGCGCGCATGGAAGCGCTTGGCCTTACCGATTATGAAGATTTGCAGGGCTACTTCACGAAGCGTGTCGTCGCTATTCTCAAAAAGCACGGCAAGCGCGCCGTCTGCTGGAACGACGTTCTGGAATCCAAAGATGTCGATACCGGAAACATCATACAGTATTGGACGGCGCAGCATGAAGCGCCGGTGCCGGCATTTATCGAGCGTGGCGGCAAGGTGATCTTCTCCAATATGTCCGCTTTGTATTTCGATTATCCGCATGGCATCAATTCGTTGAATAAGGTCTACCATTATCAGCCGGTCGTCATGGGCAAGAGCTACGCAGACAGTCCGAATATGCTCGGTTACGAAGCGGCATTGTGGTCGGAGCAGGTGGAAACGCCGGAACACCTCGAAGAATTGTTGTTCCCGCGCCTGTATGCCGTATCCGAAATCGCGTGGAACGAAGCGGGGGATTACGCAGATTTTGAACACCGCGCGGAAAAGAAAATTGAAATTGCCGCAAAGCAAGGCGTGAACTGTATGACAAAAGACGGGTGGAATCCCGAGGGTGAAGCGCGCGTGCAGAGTGCCGCGACATTCATTGCACACATGATGAACCCGGGCGGCATCGGCACACCGCATACGGATGCGGAAAGAGAAATGGTGCGTCCCGTCATAGAGAAGTTTGCGCAGATCTGGTTCCGGCCGCAGGATGTTCCCGAAATGATGAAAAACGACGACCTCGTCGGCGCAGCACTTAACTTCATGAAAATGTTTCCACCGGAAAACGATGAGACCAAAGGAGAATAAATAGAAACTAAGAAAACGGCTTTGCGGGTAAAATGCAGAGCCGTTTTGCATCTTGTTTTCGGAAAGCAAGCAAACGGGGGTTTGGCAGCTTTTCAATAGGTTTGTTCACAATTTGTTTACAAAATAATAATAAAAATGATAATTATTACTATTTACAAATCGAAAAAAAGCGTGCTATAATAGTGCCAACAAGTGAGAGAGAAAGAAATCCCACAAACCTAAAGGAGGTGAAGCCGATGCCGGAAAAGTTCAGCCGAAAGCGTGAGGCGCTCTACAACGCACTGCGCGCCACAACGGTGCACCCAACTGCGGAGTGGCTCTACGCTGCGCTGCGACCCGAATATCCCGATTTAAGTCTCGGCACAGTTTACCGCAATCTTAAAAATTCTGTGCAGAGGGCAAAGCGAGAAGCGTCGGCGTCATCAACGGGCAGGAGCATTTCGACGGCGATACTTCGGCACACAGCCATTTCGTCTGCGACTGCTGCGGGCGCGTGCTCGATATCTTTGAACCGCTTGTGGACACAGAAACACTCGAGCGCATGGAAGCGGAACACGGGTTTACAATCACAAAAGAAGACCTGCTGTTCGGCGGTGTGTGCGCCGAATGCAAAGAAAAAAGCAAAAATAAAACGGCTTAAAAGCCGCAAACTAAAATCAATTTTTAGGAGGATCTTATTATGGCAAAGTTTGTATGCACCGTATGTGGTTACGTTTTTGAAGGCGAAGCAGCTCCGGAGTTCTGCCCCGTATGTAAGGCACCGGCTTCCAAGTTCACGAAGCAGGAAGAGAACATGACTTGGGCGGCTGAGCACGTTGTCGGCGTCGCACAGGGCGTCAGCGAGGATATCCTTGCTGATCTCCGCGCAAACTTCCAGGGCGAGTGCAGCGAGGTCGGCATGTATCTCGCAATGGCAAGAGTTGCACACCGCGAGGGCTACCCGGAAATCGGCCTTTACTGGGAGAAGGCCGCTTACGAAGAAGCAGAGCACGCTGCAAAGTTCGCAGAGTTGCTCGGCGAAGTTGTAACGGACAGCACGAAGAAGAACCTTGAGATGCGCGTTGAAGCCGAGAACGGTGCAACCGCCGGTAAGTTCGACCTTGCAAAGCGTGCAAAGGCCGCAAATCTCGACGCCATCCACGACACCGTTCACGAAATGGCCCGCGACGAAGCCCGCCACGGCAAGGCGTTCGCAGGTCTCCTTAAGAGATATTTCGGTGACAAGTAATAGGAGTGTGTCTTATGAAATATGAGTGTCCCTGCGGTTATGTCTATGACCCCGCACTCGGCGATCCGGAAAACGGCGTTGCACCCGGCACGGCATGGGAAGATGTCCCCGAAGATTGGGTTTGCCCCACCTGCGGTCTCGGAAAAGATGCTTTTTACCCCGCTGAATAACTAAAAAAGAAGAGGAGAGGGATTTGATCCTTCTCCTCTTTTTGCATGAGTGATTTTACTGTTTGTTCTCTAAAGTTAGTGTTGAGTCGGAGCCGTTATAAGTGATACAATAACGATTATCAGCAGCTTCTGCAGATACATTAGAAGTTAAATTGTTATTGAAACAAAAAGTCAAAAACAGCATACTTAAAATTGTCAGCAATTTTTTTCGGAATACTGGCAAAGATAAAATAGTCTACATCAGTGAATGGATCCATTTCATAGTAATAAATTCTTTCAAAATTTAAAGTCGTGCGTGAAGTATCTGCAGTGAAAACACCATTCACGTCAACCGAGCAAGAAAAGCTACTGCTTTTAATTTTCTCTGTCGATTTATTTTCAATATGCCCTCGCAGAACAAGAAGTTTGTATCCGTTTTCAGCTTCCTGAGATGTAGTACTATACTCAGAAAGGGGATATTCATACTTTTTAACAATTTCTGCAGAGTCAAAAGTCATGTTGAAAGCGTCGCACTCAATTTGATTGTTACCGACAATACTGGCATTGTTAGAAGTCTTAGAGCTTTCAGAAGATGTCGATGTGGTACTTGGTGTACCATAGATAACATTATAAGTTTCATCTGCGGTTACAGATAAAGAACCGTCATCTTGCCATTCACTGTCAATTGCAGACATATCATCGTTAAACTGAATAGTGTATACCGCACTTTTTAAATCGTCGGCAAGTTTTTGCGGGATGCTGACACGGATAGAGTAATTAAAATCGGTAAAAGGATCTATTTCCCAAGCGCGCTCTCGCTCAAAAACAAATTCGGCACGGCTGCAATTTGCAGTGAAAACATCGTTGACCAGAACAGTGCAGGCGATACTTGAGCTTGGAATAACGTTAGTTGATTTGTTTTCAAAATGGCCACGTAAAAGGAGAAAACGATAACCATTTTCTGGAACAGAATATATAGTAGAATTTTCAGAAGTCGAAAATTCATGACGATCAACAACTTCGACAGAGTTTAAAGTCATTTTAAAGTTGTCGTTTTCAATTGTATCGCCTAACTGAAGCTGCGGAGCACTCGGCGTTGCCTCTGGTGTAGGTTCCGCAGTGGGAGTAGCTGTCGGTGACGGTGTAGCTGTTGCTTCGGCTGTAGCGGTTGGCTCCGGCGACGAAGTTTTTTCCACGGTTTTGCTGCCGCACGCACACAGCAATGCCGCGAGCAGCACTGCCAAAATAGCAGATAAGGTTTTTTTCATAAATATTACCTCTCGATATTTTTTGTAATACAAACAAATATCATATTACAAATCTAATTGTAGCATACTATAATTCGGCTGTCAATCTATAATTAGTATAGATTGTGAGGTGGAATTTGTGAAAAATGAACCTTTGAAGATAAAAAAGCGCGGAGAGGACGGGAACAGAATCATTTCCGTGCGTATTCGGGAAGATATTTTGCAAAGTCTTGACAAAATCGCGAGCGAAAGCAACTATTCGCGCAATGAGCTTATCAACGTGATACTTGAATACGGCATCAAAAATATAGAGATTGAATAATACAGAACCCCCGAAGGAAGACCGGATAAATCTCCCTTCGGGGGTTCTGTTTGGAAAAGTCCGCGAAAATTTCAGCGCCGAAAACGGAAGTTTCACGGCGCTGCTGCGGGAATATTCGTATTTTCGTGCGTGCTTTACCGCATGTGCACGTCCATCTGCGGGAACGGAATCTCCATGCCGGCTTCATCCAGCGCCTTTTTCACGTTTTCGTTGAGGTCAAAATAGAGGTCCCAGTAATTTTCCGGGGCGCACCAAACGCGCAGGACGAAATCGAGCGAGCTCGCGCTTTGCGTTTTCAGGCGCGCCAGCGGGGCGGGGTCTTTCAGCGATTTCGGGTCGCTTTCGGCAACGGAAAGCAAAATTTGCTTCACCTTGTCAATGTCACAATCGTAGGAGACGGAGAATGTCAGCTCCACACGGCGCTGTCCCTCTGCGCTGTAATTCGTGATGGCGGCGTTCGTCAGCGAGCCGTTCGGCACGGTCACGCGCTTGTTGTCCGGTGTCAGCACCACGGTGTATAAAACGCTGATGGCGTTCACCGTGCCGGCAATTTCCGTCGTTTCAATGTAATCACCCACGCGGAACGGGTGAAAAAGCAAAATCATCACGCCGCCCGCAAGGTTCGTCACGGCGCCCTGAAACGCAAGGCCGATGGCAACGCCGCCCGAGGTGAACAGTGCGAGGAATGAGGCGGTCTCGATGCCAAGAACGCCGAAGCACATCAAAATGAGGATGATATACAGCACGATGCGGCTGCCGCTCGCCATGAACGAAGCGAGCCCCGGGTCCATTTTTTGATATAGTTTCGAGCGCTTGAAGCGGTTCATCAAAAATTTGATGAGCTTGCCGCCGATAAACAAAAGCAGCCCGGCGGCGGCTAAGCGAATGAGGAAGTAAAACGCCTGTTCGCCGACGTTTTTCAGCCATTTTTCAAGCTCGTTCACGGTGGGAATGTCCTCAAGCGGGTCGGTGACAACCGTGTCAAACAGCGTTAAAAATCGCGTCATAGGCACACCGTCACTTTCCGATGCGTTCCGTGTCGATGATGATGTTCACGGGGCCGTCGTTTTCCACACTTACGTGCATGTGCGCGCCGAATTCACCCGTGCATACTTTGCCGATAGGCTGGTTTTTCACCTGTTCCACAAAGTAGTTATATAATCTCAAAGCTTCACTCGGGGAAGCGGAACGGCTGAAATCCGGGCGGCGGCCGTGCTTCATATCGGCGCTCAGCGTGATGTTCGAGACAATGAGCATATCGCCCTTGATGTCTTCGAGTGAGCGGTTCATCTTGTCGTTTTCGTCCTTAAATACGCGCAGGCCGCACACCTTCTGCACGAGAAAATCCGCCTGCGCGTCCGTGTCACCCTCCATGGCGCAGACGAAGACAACGAGGCCCTCGCCGACTTTGCGGGTCTCGCCGCCGTTTATGGTGATCTCTGCACCGTTTATACGCTGAATAACTGCTCTCATATTGTAAATTCCTTTCCGGTTGGTGGATTTTGACCGATAAAACGGGAGATTTCTTCGGTGTTTTCTCAATTATAGCAGGCTTTCGCTCTTGCTTCAAGCGGTTTTGTTTGTTATAATACTGTTGATTGAAAATCAGGTTATGTGCATGCAAAAAGACAGGGCGCAAAAGCGCCGCGATTTGAAAGGACGAATTATGCTGATCCACATAAAAAACGAAAACGAATCTGCTGCCATTGATACGCTCGGCGCCGAGCTCGTCTCCTTTATGGGCGATGACGGCTTTGAGCACATTTGGCAGGGCGATAAAACATATTGGGGCGGCCACGCGCCGGTTTTGTTTCCTATCGTCGGCGCGCTGCGCGATAACCGCACATGCATCAACGGCGAGTGGTATGAGATGAAGCGCCACGGCGTCGCGCGTCACGAGGAATTCACCGTCACAGAGCAGGGAGAGGACTACGTCACCCTGCAGCTTACGGCGAACGAGGAGACGAAAAAGCAGTACCCGTTCGATTTTGTGCTGACGGTCTCCTATTACCTCACCGGCAGCAGCATCACGACGAAATTTACCGTTAAAAATGCCGATACGAAGCCCATGCCGTTCTGCATCGGCGGTCACCCGGGCTTTAATATCCCGATTCAGTCCGATGAAGTTTTTGAAGATTACGACATCGTGTTCGAGGAAAAGGAAGAGCAGAAATGCCCGACGCTCGATATGGAAAGCTGCCTGATCGATTTTGAGAAGACGAACTTCGAGCTTGACGATACGGATACCATCCCGCTGCAGCACAGCCTGTTCTATAAGGACGCGCTCGTGTTTGAGAACCTCAACTCCACCTGCGTTTCACTCAAAAGCCGCCAGTCCGGCCGCGGTGTGATGATGGAGTTTTCCGGCTTCCCGATGCTCGGTATCTGGTCTGCCGCAAACGACGGCCCGTATGTTGCGCTGGAGCCGTGGACCGGCTGCGCCACCGCCGTACAGGAGGACGACGTGTTTGAAAAGAAGCACGGCATGCGCACCTTGCAGCCCGGCGAAGAGGCCGAGTACGCCTACACGGTCTTTGAAATCTAAATTACAAAAGTACGTATACTATATATAATAAAAGCATATAGAGCATGCCCCGCAAACGGATGAAAAGTCCGATTTGCGGGGTTGTTTTATTGCCTAAAAATCTCAACCAAAGTTTGTTTGTTCTCACGGAGAGAAAATCGCGAAAAAGGGTTCCATTTTAACAGAATACAGTTATAATAGTTTAAACAAGCGTATGAAGTGTTTCTGCGTAAATATTCCATGCGCCTGAGGAGGAAACCGCACATGCGGTGCGGACTGTACCAAAAGGTACAAAAGAAAGCAGGATATGCATTGAAAGGAAAGGGAACGCTATGTTTCAGCTGAAATGGGTTTGGAAAAACCTGGAAGGCTGCCGAAAGCGATATGTTTTCGCGCTGTGCTCTACCGCGGTTCTTTCTATGATGGCGCTGGTCAACTCGGTTTTGACCGCGCAGATCATGGACACCGTATTTACGCCGGTAAAAGAGGGGCAGGGCACCACGCCGGAGCTTTGGCATCGGCTCGTTGTGCTCGTCTCCATTCTGATCGGTTTCACGATGTTCAGAATGTGCTTTAACTATCTTTCGGTCATGACGTACGAGACGTGCTCGCAGAAGCTGCTCTTTAAGCTGCGCCGCGATCTGTACGCAAACATGCAGGCGCAGGATAGCTCATTCTTCTCAAAGAACCGCACCGGCGATCTGATGACCCGCCTGACCGGCGACCTTGACATGGTGCGCCACACTACGTGCTATGTCATCCGCATGATCATCGACTGCGTGGTGCTGTTTCTCACCACATCCATCACATTCCTTTGTGTGGACTGGCTGTTTGCGCTTGCCATGCTGGCCGTAACGCCGATTATTTTCATCCTGACAAAGGTTTTCGCAAAGCAGGTGCATCCGCTGTATGTCGACCTGCGCGAGCGCCTTTCGCGCATGAACACCGCCGCGCAGGAGAACATCGCCGGCAACCGTGTCGTTAAAGCCTTTGCTCGCGAAGACTACGAGATCGAGCAGTTTGATAAGAAAAACGAGGATTACCGCAAAGCGAACCTCAAAGCGTCACTGCTGTGGTTCAAATTCTCGCCGTATATCGACGGTTTTTCGCAGTCGCTTTCCATCGCCGTTCTGCTCGTCGGCGGCTCGTTTCTCATCATGGGCCGCATTTCAATCGGCACGTTTGCACTCTTTAACTCGCTGTGCTGGACGCTGACGAACCCGATGAGCACGCTCGGCATGCTCATCAACGACCTGCAGCGTTTCTTTGCCTCTGCGTCGAAGATCATTGAGCTCTACTACGCGCGCTCCACCATCGTCACGCGCCAGGATGCCGTGAAGAAGGAAGGCCGCGTGCAGGGCGCCGTGAAGTTTGACCACGTAACCTTAAAGCGCAACGGCACAGAGGTTCTGCACGACATCAATCTTGACATCAAACCCGGCGAGACCATCGCCATCATGGGACCAACCGGCTGCGGCAAAACGTCGCTGATCAGCCTTATCCCGCGCTTTTCGGATGTATCCGGCGGTACCGTCTCCGTGGACGGCACGCCTGTCGGTATGTATGATCTCAAAAAGCTGCGCGGCTCTGTCGGCATCGCCACGCAGGACGTGTTCCTGTTCTCCGATACCGTAGACGGCAACATTGCCTACGGCGATCCCGAAATGTCCGAGGACGATGTGAAACGCTTCGCAAAGATCGCCTGCGTCGATTTCGTCGATAAGCTGCCCGAAGGCTTTGATACGGTCATCGGTGAGCGCGGCACCGGCCTTTCCGGCGGTCAAAAGCAGCGTATCGCGCTGGCGCGTGCCCTTGCCATTAAGCCGTCTATTCTCATTCTGGACGACACCACCTCCGCCGTGGATATGGAGACCGAAAAATATATTCAAGACCAGCTTGCGCACCTTGATTTCGACTGTACGAAGATCATTGTCGCGCAGCGTATTTCCACCACGAAGCGCGCAGACCGCATCGTGATCCTTGATAAGGGCCGCGTTGTGGATGTCGGCACGCACGAGGAGCTCATTTCCCGCCCGGGCTATTACCGCGAGGTTTATGAGCTGCAAAACGGCATTGCCGGTGAAAAGAAAGGGGGTGCTGCGTAATGGCAAGAAACCGTTTTGACGTTGACGAAACGCTGGAAACCCCATTTAATATCAAACACTTGCTGCGTGCAGGCGTGTATATCAAGCGGCACAAACAGAAAATGATCTTATCGCTCGTTTTCTCCGCCATTTCCGCCGCGTGTGCGCTTGTAGGTCCTAAGCTCATCGAGACCGCCCTGAACGTCGCCGTGCCGAACCGCGATTATAAAATGCTGTTCATTCTGGCAGGCATCATGCTCTTATCCATTCTGCTTTCCATTTTCTTTTCCGTCAAGCGCTCACGCTACATGACGGTGGTGGGGCAGGCCATCATCTACGACATCCGCAAAGATCTCTTTGAGCATTTGCAGCGGCTTTCGTTCCAGTTCTACGACGACCGCCCGCACGGCAAAATTCTGACGCGTGTCATCAACTACGTGAACTCTGTTTCCGATGCGCTCTCCAACGGCATCATCAATTTCATTCTCGAAATTTTCAACCTCATTCTTATCGCCGTGTTCATGTTCATGTGCGATGTCAGGCTCTCGCTCGTCGTCATGGCGGGCATTCCGCTGTTCCTCATCATCGTGCTCGTCATCAAGCCTGCACAGCGCCGCGCTTGGCAGGATGTCTCCAATAAGAGCTCCAACCTCAATGCCTACCTGCACGAGAGCCTTGACGGTATGAAGATCACGCAGGCGTTCACGCGTGAAGAGGAAAATGCGAAGATCTACAACAAGCTTAACACCAAAATGTACAAAAGCTGGATGAAGGCGCAGTACACCTCGAACCTCGTGTGGTTTTCTGTTAACAACATCTCCACATGGGTCGTTGGCGCTATGTACCTTGTGGGCTTCTCGCTTTTGGGGCCCGCCGTGCAAATCGGTACGCTCATCGCCATTTCCGCGTATGCGTGGCGCTTCTGGCAGCCGATTTTGCAGCTTTCTAACCTCTACAATACGTTCATCAACGCCGTGGCGTATCTGGAGCGTATCTTCGAGATGATCGATGAGCCTGTGCTTGTCGATGACGCGCCGGACGCAACGGAGCTGCCGCCGATTAAGGGCGACGTGACGTTCGACGACGTGACATTCTCCTACGACGGCTCCATCAACGTTCTGGAGCACTTCAATCTCGATGTGAAAGCGGGCGAGTCTATCGCGCTTGTCGGCCCCACGGGCGCCGGCAAAACGACGGTCGTCAACCTCATCTCGCGTTTCTACAACATCAATTCCGGCCGGGTGCTCGTCGACGGGCACGATATCTCTAAGGTAACGCTGCACTCGCTGCGCGCGCAAATGGGCATCATGCTGCAGGACAGCTTCATTTTCTCCGGCACCATCATGGATAACATCCGCTACGGTCGCTTGGACGCCACGGATGAGGAGATTATCGCCGCTGCAAAGACCGTGCGTGCGCATGAGTTCATCAGCGAAATGCCGGATGGCTACTATACGCAGGTAAACGAGCGCGGCTCGCGTCTCTCGCAGGGCCAAAAGCAGCTTATTGCGTTTGCAAGAACGCTGCTTTCCGACCCGAAGATTCTCGTGCTGGACGAAGCCACGTCCTCCATTGATGCGAAGACCGAGCGCCTTTTGCAGGAAGGCCTGCAGGCGCTTTTAAAGGGCAGAACAAGCTTCATCATCGCGCACCGCCTGTCCACCATCAAAAATTGTGACCGCATCCTGTACATCTCGAATAAGGGCATTGCCGAAAGCGGCAGCCACGACGAGCTCATGGAACAGAAGGGCCACTACTACCAGCTTTATACCGCACAGCTGGAAGAGTAAAACAAGCGAATATAAAGCTAAAAAGTAACCAGCCTCATCGCGCCGAATCCGACCGATGAGGCTGACTTTTTATAACTGAATATCTTCCGGCTTATCGTCGTACACGCCAAGCTCGAAGTTCCGCTTGCCGGGGAGCTTTTTGGGGATCTCCATGCTGTGCAGGTCTTGGTACGATGTAAACTCCGCGTCGTTTTGCGGCGGCGTGGGCATGAGGCCGGTGCACTCCGTGGCGCTTGCGACGCTCTCCGGCGTATCAGGGTAAATCGTCACATGCTCGCCGTGGGTGAACTTCTTTTCGTTTTTCTTTTGCATTTGGCATCCCTTCCTTCCCACAGTATTGTGCGCCGAAAAGCGAAGCTTATGCAAAAGAAAAAGCACCGGTGAAATCAATCACAGGTGCTTTTTTATCTCGCTGTTCTAATTTACAATTAGAGCTTTACGACATTTGCTGCGCGGAGCTTGCCGTTCTTCGGGTCGGTCTCGGTCTCAAAGGTGACCTTCTGACCTTCGTTCAGCGTCTTGAAGCCGTCGCCCTGAATTGCGGAGAAATGTACGAATACGTCCTCGCCGCCCTCATCGTTGGAGATGAAGCCGTAGCCCTTTTCTGCGTTAAACCATTTGACTGTACCGTTGTTCATTGTGGTACCTCCATATAAAAATAAAGATTGTGTTCGTAAACGCCATACAAAAAAACACAGGTTCTGTAAACCACCCAAAGAATGACTTACAAAGAAAACCTGTGAGACATTGACATTGTTTATTACACTATCCAAAGTATAACAGCTTTTCCGCCGAAAGTCAATCAAAATTTGTGGAGTATGCGGCCTTTTTTGTTCACATGTTTTTCAAAAAAACTTCCTCCTTTTTTCACGAAATATCAATTTCGTTTTCATATTCTTCCTCTATACTACGTAATGTACTCAAGAGGAACAAGAGAGAGCCGAATGAGTTACAAACTTCTTCATTTTTTACTTCCTTCATTTCTTTAAACGTTCCGCACCGGGTCGATAGCCGGGCGCTGCTTCCCCACAGCGTTTACGCGGAGCCGAAAATCGGAAACAGTTCGTTTCTTCCGATATTACCCCTATTTTTTACCCTACTGTCCTCTGCCGGGTGCTGCGAGCCCGGCAGTGCGGCAGACCAAAAACGATCGCCTTTGCGTAACGATTTCCTTCGTTGTGCAAAGGTGTTTTTAATTGCCGCAAATACTTTTCTCTCCGCGTGGAAAAGTAAAAACAGAAGGCTCGTTTGAGCTTTCTGAATTTTTCTGCAAGGAGATGAGAAGGCTTGAATTTTGAAAATGAACCGAAACCGCACGCCCCAAAACGACGCGACATCTCGCTTTTTGAGGGCATCCGCACATTTGCGGCAAGCGTGGGCACGGCGGCTTTACTGATGCTTTCCGTGTGCGGGCTCATCGGCCTGCCGCTGCCGGAAAACGCAGCGGCGCACGCCGTTTCCGCTTCCCATATCACGGCAAAGACAGAAACGGTGCGCACCGTGCAGCTTGGCGGCGATGTTTTCGGCATAAAACTTTTTTCGGACGGCGTTATTGTTGCCGCACTTTCGGAAATTTATGCAGACGATGGCTTAAAATGCCCTGCAAGCGAAGCCGGCATTCAGCCCGGCGATTATATCCTTTCCGTAAACGGCAATAACGTAGAGACGAACGCGGCGCTTTCCGCTGTGCTTTCCGAAAACGAAACGAACACGCTCACGCTGCGGCGCGGCACGGAAACGTTCACGGCACAGGTTACTTCCGTTTTGTGCGAGGGCTCGTACAAAGCGGGCATGTGGGTACGGGACAGCGCTGCGGGCATCGGCACCGTGACGTTTTACACCGAAGACGGCAAAGCGTTCGGCGCGCTCGGTCACGGCATTTGCGATGCCGACACGCGCAATGTTTTGGAGATCCGCAGCGGCGAGCCGGCTGCCGTTTCCGTCTGCGGCATCGAGCGCGGCAGCAGCGGTCGGCCGGGCCGCCTGCGCGGGTATTTTACGGGCGGCAAGAGCCTTGGCACGCTGACGCAGAACACGGAGCTTGGGCTTTACGGCAAACTCTCCGCACCGCACGAGGGCGAGACCGTAGAGGTGCTGCCGCGCGGAAATGTGCATACAGGTGCCGTACAGATCGCCGCCACGATCGACGATGAGGGCATGCGGCTGTTTGATGCGGAGCTTGAGCGCGTCAGCACAGACGGCAAGCAGGAAACACGTACCCTTGTGCTGCACGTGACCGACCCGGAGCTGCTTGCACGTACCGGCGGCATTGTGCAGGGCATGAGCGGTTGCCCCATTTTGCAGGACGGTAAGCTGGTCGGTGCGGTGACGCACGTTTTCGTAGATGATGCTACACGCGGCTATGGCATTTTTGCCGAAACGATGCTCGAAAACCTGAACGAAAATTAAGACGAGGGGGACGGTGGGCTGCGGCGCACGCGTCCCTTTTTCGCGCCGCATTGTCATATTTCTCACAGAAGGTATGACACAATCTTACAGAATCGGTTTCCGTTCTGTTTCATACATCTTTTTAGTAAGAAACTCGCCGGAATATTGGCTGTAATAAAAATGTTTGATTATCTGCTGATTTTTGTCGAAATAAGAAGTGTATCAACCGAAAGCGTGATGAAAGCTAACAAAATCAAGATCCATATTTTTGTTAGGAAACAAATTAATTAAAGAAATTTCATTTACCCTCTTGAAATAGCGTGTATGATATGGTAAAATTTGTTCACAATTTAAATCACGCAGGAGGTAAGCCATGGAAAAGCAAATAAAGGTCATCATTTGTGCGGATGACGGCGAATGGAGCCGTGAAAACACCGACGCATTGGCTTCGCGGGGTGCACAGGTTGTGACCGTAAACAGGAACGGAACAGCGCTACTGACCAAAAATACGGGATGAAAAACCGGATGTGGTTGTAATGGATCTCTTTATGGCGGGCGTGGATGCGCTGGGCGTTATGCACGCGGTGAAGGCCGAGGGACTGCCAAAGCCGGTATTCATCATCACGGCAGCGCATTCCTCAAACGCTTTGGAGCGGCAGATCATGGAGGCCGGCGCAGATTATTACGCCATCCAGCCGTTCAGCAAAACCGAGATTATCGACCGTATCTTTACGTTGGCCGGTGCGGCACAGCATCCGTCAAACGGCACCAGCCGCAGCGACCTGCGCATTCAGGTCACGGAGATTCTGCATCAGATTGGCGTGCCGGCCCACATTAAGGGATACCACTATCTTCGGGATTCCATCATCATGGCCATCGAAGACCCGGAGATTATCAATGCGGTGACAAAACAGCTATATCCGAGTGTGGCAAAGCAGTACGAGACCACGAGCTCCCGTGTGGAACGCGCCATTCGCCATGCGATCGAAGTCGCTTGGGATCGCGGTGATGTGGATGTGTTGAATTCGTATTTCGGTTACACCATTCACAATACGCGGGGCAAGCCCACGAACAGCGAGTTCATCGCCATGATTTCCGATAAACTGTGTTTGCAGATGGACAATGCGTCTTAATCGACAAAATGTGAACTTTTTACACATGCTTTGTGTGATCCGTTTGTCAAAGCTAACACAAATTTCAGTACATAATTAAAACTGTATTTTGCAAAGCAACACCTTTTAACCGTAGCACCGAAAATCCGAGCGTTTATGCTTGATCTTGTCGGCAGGGTAAGAGGTGTTGCTTTTTTTACAGCAAAATCGCGTGCCGAAGCGGGGGAGAACCCACCGACGCGGTTTTACATAACAAAAGCCCTCCGAGGTTCCTCCCGGAGGGCTTTGCTTGTGATTCGGTTGAGCGTTGTGACGAACTATGTTATTTCGCGAAATCGACCGCTCTGCTTTCACGGATCATGTTGACCTTAATCTGACCCGGATATTCGAGGTCTTCCTCAATCTTCTTGCAGATGTCGCGGGCGAGCAGCGTCATTTTCTCATCGTTGATCACTTCGGGCTTTACCATGACGCGGATCTCGCGGCCGGCCTGAATGGCGTAGCAGCGATCCACACCGTCAAACGATGCAGCCACGGCCTCGAGCTTTTCGAGACGTTTGATATAGTTTTCGATGTTCTCGCGGCGCGCGCCGGGGCGTGCTGCCGAGATGGCATCGGCTGCCTGCACCAGGCAGGCAATGACCGTTTTCGCTTCAATGTCGCCGTGGTGTGCGGCAATTGCGTGGATAACGGCTTCGCTTTCCTTGTACTTTCTTGCAACATCCACGCCGATCTCCACATGAGAGCCTTCAATCTCGTGGTCGAGCGCTTTGCCGATATCATGCAGCAAACCTGCTCTTCTTGCAATGGTGGGGTCAAGGCCCAGTTCGGAAGCCATCATACCGGCAAGGTAAGAAACTTCCAAAGAGTGATTGAGTACATTCTGTCCATAGCTGGTGCGGTAACGCAGCCGACCAAGCAGCTTAACAAGCTCATGGTGAATGCCGTTTACGCCGGCAGCAAGCACGGCGCGTTCGCCCTCGGCTTTAATGGTCGCATCCACTTCGCGGCGGGCTTTCTCAATCGTCTCCTCAATTCTGGTCGGGTGGATTCTGCCATCCGAGATCAGCTTTTCAAGGGCGATTCTTGCCACTTCACGTCTTACGGGCTCAAAGCTCGAAAGCGTAATGGCTTCAGGTGTGTCATCGATGATGAGATCCACGCCGGTAAGCTGTTCAATGGCGCGGATGTTACGGCCTTCGCGGCCGATGATTCTGCCCTTCATTTCATCGTTGGGCAGCGGAACGACGCTGATGGCGGCTTCGGATACGTGATCCGCCGCGCAGCGCTGAATGGCGACCGAAATGATCTCTCTTGCCAGCTTGTCGCATTCTTCCTTCGTCTGCTGTTCATACTCCATTACCTTAATGGCCTTTTCATGCACAAGATCATCCTCAAGTAACTTGAGCAAATACTCTTTTGCCTGGTCCACAGTAAAGGAAGAGATCCTCTCCAACATGTCGATCTGACTTTTCTTAACGGATTCTGCCTCTTTCAGGCGTTCCTCCGCCTTGCGCATCTTATTTTCGACCGCGTTTTCTTTGGATTCCAGATTTTCCATCTTTTTATCCAAAGATTCTTCCTTCTGGGAAACGCGGCGCTCCTGGCGCTGAATTTCTTTTCTGCGGTCATTCATCTCGCGTTCGGACTCGTTGCGCAGACGATGAATTTCGTCCTTGCCCTCGAGCACGGCTTCCTTTTTCTTTGCGGCAGCCGTTTTAATCGCGTTGCTGATGATCCGCTTGGCTTCGTCTTCTGCCGAACCGATGGCAGCTTCCGCTTCTCTTTTTCGATGATTCACACCCGCAAAGAAAGCGAGAGCGCCGCACAAAGCGGCGACTGCCAGTACGATCAGAACACAACCCCAAATTGGTACTTGTGGCATTGGGCACCTCCTTCGCTAAGGTTTTCGATATTCAATTACTAAATTAGGTTATGCAGGGTGCGTTATTCCCTGTGAAGGCTTACACAAAAAGCAGCCGCATAAACTGCTCGGAACACGGCTGACTTAAAAAGTGTAAAACACTCCATGTACAATTTTATCTCTTTTCCTTGCATATGTCAACCAAAGAATTTAAGAAATAGTTACGGTTTCTTTCTGTTTTATACAAGAGCCCAGTATATAAGCCGATTTTTTTGCTTTTTAGAAGAAAAATTTTTTCTGCGGGTCTATTTATCCCGCTTTTCTTCCGCTTCTTCCATTTTGCGGACAAGCTCGCTGGGGCGCATATCAAACGCTTCCGCAATCTTGCATATCGTCGAGAAATTCGCCTGCTTTGTCCCGCACTCGATCATCGTCAAATGCGTGCGCGCGATGCCCGCAAAGCCGCTTAAAACCTCTTGCGACATGCCTTTTGCTTTGCGCACAGACCGTATTGTTTGCCCCACAATATTATTTTCCCAAAGCAAGTGTATCACCTCTACGCAAATTGTATGCGTAAATAGACATTTTATTGTCTATGATGATAGATATTTGCGAATTTGTGTGAAAAACTCTTTTCTGGGTGTTGACATTTCAGAAAAACGGTGATAGTATGGGGACAAGAAAAGGGCTTTGATAAGGAAGTTCGGGTTCAGGTCTTTTCAAAAGAGAGCGGTTGCCACCGGCTGAAAGCACCGCGGAAAGCGAAACCGAAATACCACCTTTGAGCCGCCGCCGAACGGTTTACCGAAAAGGCGGACGTTGCCGCCGCGTTAAGGCGGAAGAACGAGCTGTGTGTTAACACAAGTGTGTTTTAACACGCAGGAACTCGGGTGGAACCGCGCAGTGTCGCCCCGAGATCCCGGTGAGGGATCCCGGGGCTTTTTATTTTGTCATAGAATTAGGAAAGGATTGAGAATCATGATCAAGGTTGACCTGAAGGGCAGCGAAAAGGAATTTGAAAGCGGCGTTTCCGTAGCGGAAGTCGCAAAAAGCATCGGCATGGGTCTTTATAAGTCCGCATGTGCCGCAAAAGTGAACGGCGAGGTGTGCGACCTGCGCACCGTGCTCAACGAAGATTGCAAGGTAGAGATTTTGACGTTTGACGATAAAGAGGGCAAAAAGGCATATTGGCACACTGCGTCCCACATCATGGCGCAGGCGGTAAACCGCCTGTACCCGGGCACAAAGTTTGCCATCGGTCCGGCTGTGGATAACGGCTTCTATTATGATATGGAGCTGCCGCAGGCCATCACCAACGACGACCTCGCAAAGATCGAAGCCGAGATGAAGAAGATCATCAAGGAAGACATCGAGATCGAGCGCTTCGAGCTGCCGGTCGCGGAAGCACTGGAGCTCATGAAGGGTCAGGACTATAAAGAGGAGCTCATCCGTGAGCACGCTGCCGAGGGCGAGCACATCTCCTTCTATAAGCAGGGCGATTTCACGGACCTCTGCGCAGGCCCGCACCTCATGCGCACCGGCAATGTCAAGGCTGTAAAGCTTACCTCCATCACAGGCGCTTACTGGCGCGGCGATGCAAGCAACAAGATGCTGCAGCGTCTCTACGGCATCGCGTTCCCGAAGCAGAGCTTGCTGGAAGAGCATCTCACCATGCTGGAGGAAGCCAAGAAGCGCGACCACAACAAGCTCGGCCGTGAGCTGGAGCTTTTCACCACAAGCGACGTTATCGGTCAGGGCTTGCCGATCCTGCTGCCGAAGGGCGCACGCATCGTTCAGCTTCTGCAGCGCTTCGTCGAGGACGAGGAGCAGCGCCGCGGCTGGCTGCTGACAAAGACCCCGTTCATGGCAAAGAGCGACCTGTACAAGATTTCCGGTCACTGGGATCATTATAAGGATGGCATGTTCGTGCTCGGCGACGAGGAGAAGGACAAGGAAGTCTTCGCCCTGCGCCCGATGACCTGCCCGTTCCAGTATCAGGCTTATTTGAACCGCAAGCGTTCCTACCGCGACCTGCCGCTGCGCTACAACGAGACCTCCACACTGTTCCGTAATGAAGCAAGCGGCGAGATGCACGGCCTGATCCGTGTGCGCCAGTTCACCATTTCCGAAGGCCACCTCATGTGCACACCGGAGCAGCTGGAAGATGAGTTCAGAAAGTGCCTGGAGCTTGCAATCTTCATGCTGAAGACACTCGGTCTGTATGAGGACGTTTCCTACCGCTTCTCGCAATGGGACCCGAATGACCGTGCAAAGTATATCGGTACGGAAGAGCAGTGGAACGAGGCACAGGGCCTCATGGAGCGCATCCTCAACCACCTCGAGATTCCGTACGAGATCGGCATCGGCGAAGCTGCGTTCTACGGCCCGAAGCTCGATATCCAGATTAAGAACGTGTACGGCAAGGAAGATACGCTTATCACCATTCAGATTGACCAGATGCTTGCCGAGCAGTTCGGCATGGTCTATACCGATAAGGACGGCAAGCAGAAGACCCCGTGCATCATTCACCGTACCTCCATCGGCTGCTACGAGCGTACCCTCGCGTTGCTCATCGAAAAGTACGCAGGCGCGTTCCCGCTGTGGCTTGCCCCGGTACAGGTGAAGCTGCTGCCCATCGCAGACCGCCACCTCGACTATCTCTATGAAGTCAAGAAGCAGTTGGAAGACAAGGGCTTCCGCTGCGAGGTCGACGACCGCAGCGAGAAGATTGGCTACAAGATTCGCGAAGCACAGCTCGAAAAGGTGCCGTACATGGTTGTTGTCGGCGATAAGGACATCGAAAACAACACCATCTCTATCCGTAAGCGCAAAGAGGGCGACCTCGGCGCCATGACCGTAGAGCAGTTCCTTGAAAAAATTGTTCCGGATCGCGACAACAAGGTCATTGACTGATCGAATACAATATAATATAAGATAAAGAACACCGTCCGCTCGGAGCTTTTCCGAACGAACGGTGTTTTGTTATCTATGGATCGCGTGAAAGATATACGGTTAATCCTTCAGCTCGTCCCGCGAGACGATTTTCAGCTGCGATTTCTCTGCCAGCTGCCGGTATTCCGTCGGCGTGATGCCGAAGTACTTCTTAAATAACCGGCAGAACGCAGAAGATTCCGAAAAGTGGTACATTTCGGTCACTTCTTTCACGGATAACCCGCGGTGGATGTGCTCTGCGGCGGCGTTCATGCGTATACGGTTAATGTAATTGCTCGGGGTGGAACCGAAGTTATCTTGAAAATAATAGAACAGTGCGCGTTCGGAAATCGAAAGCTTTTTTCGCAAGTTCCGGCACGCTGATCTTCTCCGTTGCGTGGTCGAGCAGGTATTGGGTGATTTTGTCCTTGTTGGAGAGGCCGTCGTAATTTTGCTTAAGGGTAAAAATGCAGTCCAGTATAAATCCGGAAAGAACTTGGTTCAGGCAGCACTTGATATAGCTGCAAACGCGCTTTCTGAGGAAGTCGCTGTAATCAATCAGCTGTGTATTATAACCGACAGGGCTCAGCTTTCCGCACAAAAAGTCATTTAAAACATCGGCGTCTTCGCAGGAACAGTCGGAAACGCATTTCATTGTAAAGGGAAGCCAGAGAATCTGCATGTTGTCGCAGCAGCAGTGATTCCAAAGAATTTTATCGCTGCGGCGCACACAAATCACCCCTCCGGTAACTACATTAAAAATGTCGTTATTCAAATATAAATCGCTTCTTTCAGACGAAGCTTTGACGCAGAGCATCAAAACAAACTGCTGATTTTCGAACAATTCATCCAAGTTTTCGAAATCCGGGAAGCCCCAATGCACCTTTCCGAAGGCAATAGTAAAATTGTTCAAAATGGATGCGGTTTCATGCTCGCATTTTTGTGTGTCTAAGATAGTACTTTGTAACATATGCCCACCAACTTCACCACAAAATTTACTTTTTGTACCTATATTGTACACGGTTTGCATAATTTGTCAATATGCTTTGCACAATTTGTCCTTGAATTGTTACGAATGCGTGTGTATAATATGAACAATTCCTGAAGAAGTTGTTGCGGAGATTTAGACAAATTTGGAAACCATCCGAACATCGTTCAGGGCTTTCAACGAGAAAACCGTAAAACTGCAAAAGGCAGTCGGTTTCAAAAAATTTTGGCTTTAAGCAGGCTTTGAGTTCTGCTTTTTGTAAAAAATTTTCCATCTTTTGTGGAAATGGAGCGTGATGAGATTGAAACAAGCACAAGCGAGTGGAAATACGGTCTTACGCAAAAAGAACGTCTTTTCCAGAATGCTTGCCCAGTGGGATCTGCAGATATTGTTAGTTCCCGGCATCCTCTTAGTCCTCCTGTTCAGCTACGTACCGATGTACGGCGTGGTTATGGGCTTCCAGGATTTCCAGCTCGGTGATTTCCCGGGCTTCAGCCAGTGGGTAGGCTTCAAACACTTCCAGACCATGTTCGCCGATAAGTACTTCGGACTGGCCATGCGCAACACGCTGGTCATCAGCGCCCTTAAGATGTTCATTGGCTTCCCGCTGCCGATTTTCTTCGCAGTGCTGCTGAACGAAATGAACTTCCAGCCGCTGAAAAAAACGGTTCAGACCGTCAGCTACCTGCCGCACTTCATCTCTTGGGTTGTATGTGCAACGTTGATGTTTGACCTCATGTCCACCGACGGCGGCGCCATCAATGAGTTCCTCATGTGGATCGGCGTCATTAAAGAACCAATCGGCTTCTTCACCGAAGGCAAGTACTTCTGGGGCATTACATTGTGCACGGATATCTGGAAGGAGCTTGGCTGGAACGCGATTATCTTCATCTCCGCTATCACGAGCATCAGCCAGGATATGTATGAAGCGGCTGATATCGACGGCGCAACGCGCGCACAGAAGATGTGGCATATCACAATTAAGTCCATCAAACCGACCATCATCCTGATGTTTATCTTCCAGGTCGGCGGCATCCTGAATGCAAACTTCGACCAGATCATGATGCTCACCAAGCAGATGGGCAACTCCATGTTGAAAGAATACGCAGACGTGCTCGATACCTTCATTTATCGTTTGGGTGTCAGCCAGGGTCGTTTCTCCTTCGCAGCAGCGGCCGGTCTCTTTAAGTCCATCGTCAACTTCGCACTGCTCCTTGGTTCCAACTACGTAGCAGGTAAATTCGGCGAAGCACAGCTTTTCTAAGGGGGGAACAGAGAGATGGCAAAAAATCCAAACAAAATCCGCGCCAAGCGCGTGGCCAGCGACTACGTGATCGATATCATCATGATCGTCACCATCGTTCTGGTTCTTGTCCTTACGCTGTACCCGTTCCTGAATGCCCTTGCGATTTCCTTGAACGATTCCAACGATACCACCCTTGGTGGTTTGACCATCTATCCGCGTAAGTTTACGTGGAGAAACTACGAGCTGGTTTTCACAAACCAGAAGATCTGGATGGCGTACTTCATCACCATCGCACGTACCGTCATCGGTACGGTCGGCGGCGTGCTCATTACCGGTATGCTGGCGTTCGCAATTTCCAGAACGAACCTCGTAGGCAAAAAAGTTTACGCAATGCTGTGTCTTATCCCGATGTACTTCGGCGGCGGCCTCATGCCGACCTACTTCTTGATCCTCAATCTCGGTCTCAAGAACAACTTCCTCGTGTACATCATCCCGGCACTCGTCAACCTGTGGAACATGATTCTCATGCGCAGCTACTTCCAGTCTCTGCCGGAAGCGCTTGAAGAATCCGCCCTCATCGACGGCGCAAACTACATAACCATCTTCTTTAAAATTTACTTCCCGCTCTCCACACCGATCATCGCGACGATCGCCCTGTACTTCGGTGTGCAGCACTGGAACGACTGGTTCCAGGCAAACCTGTACATTACACAGGATTACCTGAAGCCGATGCAGAACGTCCTTCTCGGAATCGTCAACGAAGCAAAGTTCGCAGAACAGATGGCCTCTGCGGGCATGGGCGTCACCATCGACGCCAACATGTTGAAGGGCAAGGAGACCAACGTGCGCTCCATCACAATGGCTACGATGTTTGTTACGATCATTCCGATCATCATCGTTTACCCGTTCCTGCAGCGCTACTTCGTAAAAGGCATTATGATCGGCTCCGTTAAGGGCTAATCATAAAATAAATTGTCAATGCAAGGTGTATTGACGAAGCATTCTTTAAGGAGGCAAAGTATGAAGTCCAGAAACTCTCTCTTGAAGGCTCTGGCAGCAGTCATGGCAGCATCCATGATTCTGACAGTAGCCGGCTGCGGCGGCGGCGGAAACTCTTCCACGGCTGGCAGCAGCACATCTTCCAAAACGGAATCTTCCGCAGCGGAATCCACAGACGGCGGTGACGCAAGCTCCGAGGTAACCGGTTCCTCCGGCCCGGACGACACCACCGAGCACTACGAATTTGATGCATATTACAGCTATCAGGGTTCCGTTAAGCCCTGGGGCGAAGACGCTGCATCGAAGTACATGAACGAAAAGTTCAACATCACGGTCAACTATTCCTGCCCGGAAGCCGATGCGGATTCCAGACTGAACCTGATGATCTCCTCCGACGACCTGCCGGATGTTATCATCATGGACCGTAACGCGAACTGGCAGAAGCTCATCAGCCTCGGCAAGCTCGTCGATATCAACACCTTGAGGTATGAAGGCTGCTCCTTTGATGAGGACATCCTCGAATCCTCCCAGAAGCTGCTGTCCGTTAACGGCGGTCTCTATGGTATCCCGAACTGGGCTCGTAAGGGCGCTACCGGCGGTAACGCGAGCTGGATGGTCAACCACGACGTTTATGAGCAGCTCGGTTCTCCGGAGCTCAAGACGCTCGAAGACCTGCACCAGTTCATGCTGGATGCTAAGGACAAGGACGTTAAGACCTCCGACGGCCAGAGCATCTTCCCGTGGCTCCCGAGACAGGACGATAACGGCTTCAACACCGTTTCCGCTATCTATCGTTCCTACGGCAACCCGAACCTTGTTGATACATACTGGTCTCAGGCGGATAACGACATTAAGCTTGCTGTCTTTGACGACAACTACGTCTCCGCTCTGAAGATTGCTAACCAGTGGTTTAGAGAAGGCCTCTTCCCGGAAACCATTTATACCGACAGCAACGATCAGTACGTAGAGAAGCTCTCCAACGGCCGTGGAGCGGTTCTGTACTATGACTTCTCTCAGGACGATACCAATCACTACCGTACCCTCCTTCAGGAGAAAGACGGCAACACCTACGATCTCCTCGGTTGGGAGCTTAAGGATTCTCCGATCTACCCGCCGGCTGAAGGCGTAGATTGGGTATATGGCGAAGAAAACGGCACGATTGGTGGCAACGTCAACTGCATCACCACAAATGCTACGAACCCGCAGCGTATCTTCGACCTCTATTCTTGGATGCTCACGAAGGACGGCTCCATCAACATGATGTACGGTCCTGAGGGCGGCCTCTGGGAAGGCAAGGACGAAAACGGCAACCCGATCCTCAAGAAGCCGGAAGAAGAGCTTAGCTCTGACGAAAAGAACGCAGCAGGTTGCTGGTTCTGGGCTCAGCCGGCTCACGCCGATAACGTTGACTTGACGAAGTATGCAGTTAACGATGCACAGCCGGAAGAATCCAGAAGCTGGGTTATCTCCATTCAGGCTCACGTCTTCACTCCGGAAGATTCCATCCATCCGGCAGTCCCCGGCCAGAAGTTCCTGACCGACGAAAACGCCAACCTCTCTTTGAGATCGATCCGAACGATGACCTCGGTATGGCAAGACAGGCTATCAGCGATGAGTGCAAGATGCGTATCCCGCAGATCATCATGGCTTCCGACGACGCAACGTTCGATAAGCTCGTTCAGGATCTGAAAGACTTTGCTGAGTCCAATCAGGTTCATGACATTGAGAAGATCTACACCGATAAGCGTGCATCGAACATCGAGCTCCAGGGCTACACCGCATATCAGGATTACTACGACGCACAGAAGTAATTTAACGGGTTACTTTAGTTCGTAAACTAAAACAAAACAGCGCCCCGCTTTCCATAAAAGGAAGCGGGGCGCTTTCTTGTTTCCGGTTCTTAACCGAAAATCATATCCGGTACGCCGAGGTGCTCTAACAAAATTTTCACACCCATCAAAATCAGCACGATGCCGCCGACAAGCTCTGCTTTCGATTTATACTTCGCGCCGAAAATGTTGCCGATGCGAATACCGATCGCCGAAAGAATGAACGTCGTTGCGCCGATAAAGCTGATGGCCGGTACGATTTTGACCTGCAAAAACGCAAACGTTACGCCCACCGCCAGCGCGTCGATGCTCGTCGCCACCGCGAGCGGCAGCATCGTCTTAAAGCTGAACGAATCGTTGAGGTTCTCCGCTTCCTCGCGCGATTCCTTTATCATGCTCAGGCCGATCAGCACCAGCAGCACAAACGCGATCCAGTGGTCGAACTGCTGAATCATTGACTGGAACTGTATACCCAAAATGTACCCTAAAAGAGGCATCAGTGCCTGAAATCCGCCGAAATAGGCACCCACAGTCAGCATGTGTTTCGCTTTCAGCTTTTTCACCGAAAGCCCCTTACATACCGAAACCGCAAATGCGTCCATTGAAAGGCCGACTGCCAGAATGAAGAGTTCCCATAAGCTCATTTTGATCACCGTTTTCCGTTGTTTTGTTATAAAAATATACGTGCGCGGGCAATAAAAAAGACTCACCCGAAAAGCCGGAGATGCCTTTCGAATAAGTCTCGTCATTTCATGCATAGCCGTGAGTTTCCTCAAGTGTGTCGACCATACAGCGCTTCGCGCCGACTACTCCCTTATCGCAGTGCCGTTTTGAGGCACCGATACTCATGTTTGCTTATTAAACCACAAATATGGACTTGTGTCAAGCTAAAGTCGCGGCTAACCTATAAGAACTTTTGAAAACGGCTTAGCTCAACATCTTCGCATGTAATTACTGAAAATAAAGACGTATTTTTGCGGAAATTGAGTCCTTGTTTTTCATCTTCATATCTGATATTCTGTGAAATAGAACAAAATGCCGCAGCTTTATGCGGCCAGAATACGAAGCGGCAAAGGAAAAAAACGTATTTTGCGGAAATTGCCGCACGTGCAAACGCACAGAAAGGAACGGAACATGAAAATTCAGAGAATGAAAACAAACCGTATCGTCAACCCGCTCGGTTTTGATCTGAAAACGCCGCACGTCTCGTGGACAGTCACGGATACCGAAGCGAAAAAGCAGCTTTGGGCGCGCGTGGAGGTTTCCAAAACGGAGGATTTTGCCGACGTTATCTTTGATACCGGCGCGTGCAAAACCGCGTCGTCCCTCGGTGTACCGGTGGAAATCGCCCTCGAGCCCCGCACGCGCTACTTCTGGCGCGTTACCGTTATGGGCGATAACGGTGAATTGGTCACAAGCGACACTGCGTGGTTCGAGACCGCAAAGCTCGACGAGCCGTTCACGGCACAGCGTATTTCTCCGTGCCTTGCGCCGGACACCGCCCCGTACATGCGCCGCGCGTTTGAGATCACCGGCGAAGTTCTCTCTGCCCGCGCATACTTCACGGGTCTCGGCATCTACGAGCTCTATTTGAACGGCGAAAAGGCGAACGATGAGTATCTTGTCCCCGGCTGCACCGCCTACGACAGCTGGATTCAGTACCAGACCTACGACGTGACCGACCTCATTCACACCGGCGAAAACGTCATCGGCGCCATTTTGGGCAACGGCTGGGCGAAAGGCCGCTTTGGTTTTGACGGCGTCGTCGGCGATTACGAAACGAATTTCCCGGGAAAACCCTGCAACATGTACACAGAGGAATACCTGCTTTTCGGTGAGCTGCATGTCACGACCACGCAGGGCGAGACCGTCATCGTCACGGACGAAAGCTGGCAGTGCGCGCCGAACCCGCTGACGTTCGGCAACATCTACGACGGCGAGCGCTACGACGCGAACCTCGAAATCGAAAACTGGTGCGCGCCGTCCTGCACCTATGCAAATTGGCAGCCGGTGAAGCGCAACACTACGACGAACCTCGGTGCAATTTCCGCGCGCCTCTCGCTGCCCGTAAAAGCAAAGCATATCATCACCCCGAAGCAGATCACCACGCCGAAAAACGAGCTTGTGTTCGACCTCGGCCAGAACATTACGGGTTGGTTCACGTTCATGGCCGACCTGCCCGCAGGTGTCGAGCTGCGCGTGCAGACCGGCGAGCTGTTGCAAGATGACTGTTTCTACCGCGATAACCTGCGCACTGCGCTTTCCGAGTACCGCTATATTTCGACGGGCAAAAAAGCCTTTATTCGACCGATTGCGACCTTCTACGGCTTCCGCTACATCAAATTCTCCGGCGTGGCAGACCTCACCGGCATCACGGATATTCAGGCGTGGGCGCTTTATTCCGACCTCGAGCAGACCGGCGAGATCACGACCGCAAACGAGAAGGTCAACCGCCTGTACTTGAACTCTGTCTGGAGCCAGCGCGATAACTTCCTCGACGTGCCGACCGACTGCCCGCAGCGCGACGAGCGCATGGGCTGGACGGGCGACGCGCAGGCGTTCTGCCCCACGGCGAACTACAACATGGATTGCGGCGCGTTCTATACGAAGTATATCCGAGACCTTTTGGAGGAACAGAAGCGCCTCGACGGCAAGGTGCCGGATGTCGCTCCGCTGCTCATCAGCCGCAAGCCGGGCGAAGCAAACCCAATGCTCGCAAACGGCGGCGGTCACTGCGGCTGGGCAGACGCCGCAGCCATCGTCCCTTGGGAAACCTACATTGCAACGGGCGACATCAGCGTGCTCAAAAACGGCTTCGAGAGCATGAAGCTGTGGGCAGATTGGATCTACCGCTACGACGAAGCGCACGGCGCAACGCGTCTGTGGCCGGGCATTGAGTTCCACTTTGCCGATTGGCTCGCACTGGACGGCCCGGAATCCGGCTTCAATCCCGAGTCTGTTCTCGGCGGCACGGACATCACGTTCCTGTGCTCCGCCTACTACTATAAGAGCACTATGTGCGTTGCAAACGCCGCACGCGCGCTCGGCAAAACGACCGAGTACGACGTCTACAAAAAGCGTGCAGACGAAATTCTCGACGCCATCCGCCGCGAGTTTTACACTGCGGGCGGCAGATGCGCGGCCGCAACGCAGACCGGCAACGCCATTTCGCTTTCGTTTGGGCTTGCGCCGGAGTTCGCACGCGAGAAGATCACCGAAACCCTGCGTGGCCTGCTCGCAATGAATAAAGGCAAGCTGAAGACCGGCTTCCTCGGCACGCCTGTGCTGTGCCTCGCGCTCTCCGATAACGGCGCGAATGAAGAAGCCTATACGCTGCTTTTGAACGAGGAAAATCCCGGCTGGCTGTATGAGGTCAACATGGGTGCCACGACGATCTGGGAGCGCTGGAACTCCGTCAATCCGGACGGTAAGATCAGCGGCATCGGCATGAACTCCATGAACCACTACGCTTACGGCGCGGTGTTCGAGTGGGTGTATAAGAACGTCTGCGGCCTGAACCCGTGCCGGACGTGCCCGGTTATAAAAAGGCCGTCATCCGCCCGCAGCCCGATGTAAGACTCGGCGCGGCAAAAGCTAAGGTCAATACCGCCGCAGGCTACTATGAAACCGGCTGGCAGTACGAGGATAACGGCGAAGTGACGTACACCGTCGTCATCCCGTTTGACGCCGAAGCGGAAGTCTATCTGCCGAAAAAAGACGGTACCACGGAAGAAATGACGCTCACCGCGGGCACGTATACGTTTACGCTGTAAAAGTTTTTAAGAATAAACAGAGCGTCGGCAAAAAGCACGAAAAATCTTTTTTGCCGACGCTTTATAACGAAAAAATCACCGAGGAAAAACTCGGTGATTTTTTCGTTTAAGTGTGGATTTATAAAAAGGGACTTGTACGCAAATTATGGGGAATTTTGCTTCTACCATTATCATACTACCGGTAAAACGCAGAGTCAATAAACCGCGCGTAAAAACCGTATGTCATTTCGGAAAAGATTTCACCGCCAAATGTCGTTTCAGTTTGTGAAATCAGCACAAAGTGTAGCATTCTATGACTTTCAGCGGTTATTCTCTTTAATCACCCGCACGCGCGCGAAAAGCTCCCGCGCGGCAGCTTCGGGGTCTGCACTCTTCATGATGGCCGAAACGACCGCTATGCCGTCAATGGGACTTCCATTCAAAACATCCATGTTCCCGGCATTTAAACCGCCTATGGCTACGACCGGGATCGGCACGCTGCGGCAGACATCGTTCAGGCGCGAAACCGGCGTCAGCACGGTTTTCACCTTCGTGGTCGTCGGGAAGATCGCGCCCGTGCCGAGGTAGTCCGCGCCTTCGCGGTACGCTTTCTGTGCCTGCTCCACAGTTTTGCCGTTGCGCCGACGATTTTATCTTCACCTAAAAGCTTTCTCGCTTCACAGACGGGCAGATCACTTTGGCCTACGTGTACGCCCGCCGCATCTGCCGCCATGGCGATGTCCGCGCGGTCGTCGATGATAAGCGGCACACGGTAGCGGTCGCAAACAGCTTTTGTGAGGCGTGCAAGGCGCAGGTATTCACCGCCGCCGCGCTCTTTTTCGCGCAGCTGCACCAGCGTCACACCGCCCGTGAGTGCCCTTTCGAGGATGGAAAGAAAGTCATCGTCCGTGCGGCCGGTGCTGTCGGTCACAAGGTATAAGGTAGGATCGAATTTCATAGAAAAACTCCTTCTTTTAAACTTCGCGCAGCTGTAATAAACGCGTGTAATCATCGTCCGAAAGCAGCGAAAGTGCGTCCAAAAGCGCGATGCGGAACGACCCGAGCCCCTCGGATTTCCGTTCGGCCAGCTCACCGCAAATGCCCATGGTGGAAACGGCTAAAACCGCAGCCGTAAACGGATCCGTCACGGCGCTGTATGAAGCGCACAACGCGTGTACCATGCAGCCCGTGCCGGTGACGAGCGACAGGCGCGGTGTGCCGTTTTCGCACAGCACAGTTGTTTCGCCGTTTGTGATAATGTCCGTTTTGCCGGTGACGAGCACCACGCAGTGCAGGGTAGAGGCGAGCATTTTTGCAATTTCAATCGTTTCCGCCGTGTTTGTCCGTAAAACATCGATGCCGCGACTTTCAAAATGCGCGCCCGCAATGGCGCGAATTTCCGCGTCGTTGCCCTTCAAAATTTCCGGACAGGCCTCGCGCAGCAGCGTATGCGTCAGGTCGCGGCGCAGGGCGCTGCACGTCACGCCCACCGCGTCAAAAGAGATCGGCACACCGGCCGTTTTCGCCGCCTTGGCACTCGTCAAAACGGAGGTGCGGCGCGCGTCTGTGATGTTGCCGATGTTTACGCCGAGCGCTCCCGCTATGCACGTGATTTCCTCTACCTCGTCGGGATGCTCCGCCATGATAGGCTTTCCGCCCACGGCGAGAATCCCGTTCGCACAGTCGTTAATCGCAATCGGATTCGTGATGCAGTGGATGAGCGGCGCCGTCTCGCGCAGATCATTTCGTGCTTTGAGCAGTGCGTTTTGCAGCTGTGGTGTCATAGACCTTCGCCCCCAAATCATGCTGGAATTTTGCAAGCAGTCCGTTGCGGCGCAGTGCCATGAGGAACACGAACGCAATGGAGCCGCCGATCAGCGTGCCGCCGATGAACGACGGAATATAAAAAGCCCATGTCAACCCCTCGCGCCCGACGATGTACGTCATCACCGGATAAGAAGCCAGCGCGCCGATGACGCCGGTGCCGAACACTTCGCCGAGCACTGCGCAAAGGATCTTGCCGCCTGAAAGACGGTAAAATACGCCGGAAAGAAACGCGCCGAACACCGCGCCGGTTAAGGCAAGCGGCGGAATGCCCATCAGCGTCATACGAATGATGCCGATAAGCGTGGCGCACAGCAGGGAATACCATGGACCGAGGAAAACGGAGCAGACAATGTTGATGAGATGCGCCATGGGGCACATGCCCTCCACGCGCAAAATCGGCGAAATGACGACGCCGATGGCGACGAGCATTGCAAGCATGACCATTTTCAGAATGTGTTCTCTTTTCATTTTTTGTACCTCTCTAAATATAAGCGTTTCCGACCCATATTTAAAAGAGGCGCACAAATGCACATAGCGAAGCGCGCCCGAATGTAAATTCAGGCCGGGCGGTCGAAGCTCAATTGCTTCCTCTCAATCCGAAACACGGAGTCCCATCGCTATGTGAAAGCAGTCCGGCACGGCAAATCGGGCGCTCCCCCGCGTTGCCGCTTGATTAAAATCCGCCGAACGCTGAATTTTTCCTTACGCAGTATAGCATATATCGACTTTATGCGCAACGGTTTTGCGAAATTCGCGTATAAAAATGCCCTGCGAAAGAAAATCCCGCAGGGCAATTTTGCTATGTACGGTTATTTCAAAAGGCGAATACGGCCGATGAACGGCAGCTCCTTTACTTTGCCGGAAGCGGCGTTTGCGATGCCGAGGATCATCAGCACAAAGAAGATGATGCCGATAAATTGCAGCGCGGCGGAGATCATGCCCGGCACAAACGGTATAAAGCCGAGCGTGAGGTTTAAGATGTTCGTGATGATGCGCGTCAGCACCGAATAGCACGCGTAGAAAAGAAACAGCACAAGCCCCTGGTTTGCGTGGAAACGCGCAAAATACGAGTTGCGCGCAGCGAAAATGGGGATGAGTACCAAAAAGCCGAAGTAGGAAAGAATGCCCCAGCCGCGATTCTCCTGAATGTCGCGCGGGTCGTAGTCGGCGGTGAAATCCCGTGCGCCGCTTTGCAAAACGGTGTTTTCAACAGGTGCGCCGCAGTTTGGGCAGCGGCGGCCATCGTGAGGCAGCGGTTGACGGCAGGTTTTACAATACATAAACATAACTCCTTCTAAAAATAACAGAAAGCAGCTCCGTATTCGCACAGTGCTGCCGAAAATCATTGCATAAAGTATAGCAGTTTTTTCACGGATTGCAAGCATTTACGAAAAAAGTCGGAAAAAATTCAAAAATAGGCTTGACAAATCGTGTCATCTCCGTTATAATAAGTCACGTTGCGAAACAAGTGACACGAAATCCGAAATGCGGACGTAGCTCATCTGGTAGAGCGCCACCTTGCCAAGGTGGAGGTAGCGAGTTCGAGCCTCGTCGTCCGCTCCAGAAAAAGAGACCTGACACATCGTGTCAGGTCTCTTTTTCAACGAAATAAATCCTTGCGGATTTGTGAAATGTGCTTCGCACGTGAAATACGCCTATGGCGTGTGAAATGCCTGCGTGCGTGCGTGGATTTATTTCATTTCACTTGATGCTGGCATCAAATTTCACAATGCGTTAGCATTATTTCACATTTTGCATCAGCAAAATATTTCACTAAAAAACTTCTGAAAATTTCTAATTTCCTTTAAATATATTTCTCATCGCTAAAGTTATGCTATACTTTCCTAAAAAGGAAGGTGATAGCGTGTCAGAATCCAAATTGCGCGACCTATCGACGGACTTTGCGGTCAAGGCGATAAAGTTAACGGAAACGATCCACGGGCATCGGTCTATCGTTAATCAGCTTGAGCGCTCCGCAACTTCCATCGGTGCGAATATTCGGGAAGCGAACTATGCGCACGGAAAAGCGGACTTCATCGCAAAGCTGCAAATCGCGCTCAAAGAGTGTTATGAAACGGAGTATTGGATAGAGATATTTGTGAAATCCGATATTTTGGGCAGAGAGGCGGCGCGGGAGCTGTATACCTTATGCGGCACCATCCGAAGAATGCTGATTTCTTCCATCAACACCGCCAAAGAACCGAAAGCCTAAAAGATTTTCACGAATCCCACATTTTGCAAGACTTATAAAAATTTATGAATAAAGCAGCGAAGTCGGCGGGAAAGGTTGATTTTTTGGCGGTCCGGTGGTATGATGATGAGTACCGGACCGCTTTATTTATAGAAGAAAGGGTGAGCGCATGAAAAGCTCCATTACGGTCATTTGCGGGCATTACGGCTGCGGAAAGACCAATCTTGTGCTGAATTTGGCAGCAGAGGCGGCGCAGCGCGGCAGACGCAGCGTTGTTGTCGATATGGACGTCGTGAACCCGTATTTCCGCTCGTCGGATTATTCCGCGCTGCTCAAAAAACTCGGCGTGGAACTCATCGCGCCGGTGTTCGCGAACACAACGCTCGATACCCCTGTGCTGCCGCCGGAGATCTTCTCCATCTTTAATATGGAGAACGCCGATATTTTTATCGATGCGGGCGGTGACGACGTGGGCGCTACGGCGCTCGGGCAGCTGCATCGGCAAATCGAGACTGCCGGGTACGAGATGCTGTACGTCGTAAACCGGTACCGTGTGCTTTCCACAAAGCCGGAAGAAACGCTTCCGCTCCTTCGGGAGATCGAAACGGCATCGCACCTGAAAGCGACGGCGGTCGTGAACAATTCAAACCTCGCTGTGCAGACCGATATGCAAACGGTGCTTGATGCTGTGCCGTTTGCGAAAAAAGCCGCAGAATTATGCCATCTGCCGCTTCTCTATTCCACCGTGCCGGATTTTGCGGTGGAAAACACACTGCCCGAGGGATTTAAAGCGGTAAAGCGATATGTACGTTTCGTCTGGGAGGACGAAACCGAGTAGGATAAAGGAGGAAACCGAATGGCAAGGATCATTGTAGACGAAAAAGTATGTAAAGGCTGCTCCATGTGCATTCACGCGTGTCCGAAAAAGATCATCGCGCTCGCGAAGGATCGTTTGAACGCGAAGGGCTATCACCCCGCAGAGCTGACCGATGAGGCAGCGTGCGTGGGCTGTGCGGCATGCGCGACCATGTGCCCGGATTCGGCGATCACGGTGGAACGCTGAGAGAGGAGTTAAAAACTATGGCAGAAAAAGTTTTGATGAAGGGCAACGAAGCCCTGGCCGAAGCCGCTATTCAGGCGGGATGTCATCATTTCTTCGGCTATCCCATCACACCGCAAACAGAGCTTGCGGCTTATATGGCAAAGCGTATGCCGAAGATCGGCGGTACATATTTGCAGGCTGAATCGGAAATCGCGGCGGTCAATATGGTGCTGGGTGCGGCTGCGGCCGGCGTGCGCGCCATGACGTCTTCAAGCTCGCCCGGCATCAGCCTTAAGGGCGAAGGCATTTCCTATATGGCAGGCTCCGACTTGCCGGCGCTCATCATCAACGTGCAGCGCGGCGGCCCGGGCCTCGGCGGCATTCAGCCCTCACAGTCCGATTACTGGCAGGCGACGAAAGCCCTCGGCCACGGTGACTTCCAGATTCTCGTTTTCGCGCCGTCCACGGTGCAGGAAATGGTCGACCTCGTCTCCGACGCATTCGATAAAGCCGACGAATACCGCATGCCCGCGATGATCCTTGCAGACGGCATGCTGGGCCAGATGATGGAGCCGGTGGAGCTGCCGGAGCATAAAGACAGAAAGCTTCCCGAAAAGCCGTGGGCAGCCTGCGGCCACGAAAATAAAAGAGAGCACAACATCATCAACTCCCTTTACCTTACGCCGAACGCCCTTGAAGACCTTGTGCGTGCCCGCTACGAGCGCTATAAGATCGTCGAAGAAAAAGAGCAGCGTGCGGAGGAATACCGCACGGAGGACGCAGATGTCATCGTCGTCGCTTACGGCGCATCGAGCCGTGTGGCGCGCAGCGCCGTGAATAAGGCGCGTGAAGCCGGCAAGAAGGTCGGTTTAATTCGTCCCATCACGCTGTGGCCGTTCCCGAAGGACGCGATCAAGCGCGCGGCAGACCACGCCAAAGAGCTGCTCGTTGTGGAGATGAGCATGGGCCAGATGGTAGACGATGTGCGTCTTGCGGCAGAGTGCCGTGTGCCGGTGCACTTCTACGGCCGTACCGGCGGTGTGATTCCTACCCCGAAGGAAATTCTGGGCGAGATCGATAAACTTTTGAAATAAGGCGAAAGGATAGAATCAAATGGCAGTTGTATTTAAAAAGCCGTCTACGCTAACAGACGCGCCGCTGCATTATTGCCCCGGCTGTACGCACGGCATCATTCACCGCCTTGTTGCGGAAGCGATAGAAGAGCTCGGCATCGACGGCAAAACGGTCGGCGTGGCCTCGGTCGGCTGCTCCGTTATGTGCTACGATTATTTCACCTGCGATATGGTGCAGGCGCCGCACGGCAGAGCCCAAGCGGTCGCAACGGGCATCAAGCGCGCAAAGCCGGAGGACGTTGTGTTCACCTATCAGGGCGACGGCGACCTTGCGGCCATCGGTACGGCGGAGACCATCCACGCGGCAACGCGCGGCGAAAACATCACCGTTATCTTTGTAAACAATGCAATTTACGGCATGACGGGCGGCCAGATGGCGCCGACATCCCTGCCGAATCAGGTCACGCAGACCACCCCATACGGCCGTGATGTCAACACGGCAGGTTACCCGGTGCGCATCTGCGAAATGCTCTCCACACTGGACGGCGTGGCGCTTGCACAGCGCGTGACCGTCGATAACGTGAAGAATGTCAATATCGCAAAAAAGGCAATCAAAAAGGCGTTCCAGAACCAGATTGAGGGTAAAGGCTACTCCATTGTAGAGGTGCTTTCCACCTGCCCGACGAACTGGGGCATGTCGCCGGTTGAGGCGCTCGATTGGCTCGAAAAGAACATGGTTCCGTACTACCCGCTCGGCGTGTATAAAGACGGCACAAAGGGGGACAGGCTGAAATGAAAGACTTGAACATCGTTTTTGCCGGTTTCGGCGGTCAGGGCATTTTGTTCGCCGGTAAAGTTGTGGCGTATGCAGGCCTCATCGAGGGCAGGGAGCTCTCTTGGCTGCCGTCCTACGGCCCGGAGATGCGCGGCGGCACCGCGAATTGCAGCATTTGTCTCTCCGATGAGCCCATCGGTTCGCCGCTTGTGACGAACCCGAACGTGCTCATCGCCATGAATCGCCCGTCGCTCGATAAGTTCGTGAACGAGGTCGAGCCCGGCGGCACGATCTTACTCGACAGCAGCCTCATCGACGAGCGTGTAGAGCGCGACGACGTGACCGTTTTCTATGTCCCGGCATCAAAACTGGCGGAGGAAAACGGACTGAAAGGCCTTGCGAACATCATCTTGGTCGGTAAGCTGCGCAAGGAACTTGCGTTCTGCACGGAAGAAACGCTCGATAAAGCGCTGCAAAGTGTATTCCCGCAAGAAAAGCGGATATGCTCGGTTTCAATAGAAAAGCCTTGGAGATCGGCAAAGCGCAGTAAAATTGAATTTATATAAAAAGAACGGCGCAGGCTTAAATGAAGTGACCCCAAAAAGTTAGACAATATTTCGAAGTAAAATTGTTCAAGCAGCCGAAAGGGCTTGCTGTCTGTGAATTGCAGGCGGCAAGCCCTTTAGCTTTGCCTTGATTCTGCAGTTATTGTAGTAATCCAGATATTCCATTAGTTCCTGCTTGAAGTGCTGCATAGACTGAAATTCCTGCAAGTACAGCAGTTCACTTTTGAGCAGCCCGAAGAAATTCTCTATCACAGCGTTGTCCAAACAGTTTCCCTTGCGGCTCATGCTTTGCCGGATACCCTTTTCCCGAAGCATCCGCTGATACTGCTTATGCTGGTACTGCCAGCCCTGATCGGAATGAAGAATCAAGTTTGTTCCGTCCGGAATCTTTGCAAACGCCTTGTCCAGCATGGTAGTTACCATACTGAGCACAGGACGATCAGATATGATATAGCTAATCAGATCGCTGCTGTGCAGATCGAGAATCGGAGACAGGTAGAGTTTTTCTCCGAACAGGCTGAACTCCGTCACATCCGTGACCCACTTCTGGTTTGGCTTGTCCGCATGGAAGTCCCGATTCAGTAGGTTTGGTGCGATTTTGCCGACTTCACCCTTATAAGAACGATATTTCTTTATTCGGACACGGCAAACCAAGCCTAGCTCCTTCATAAGCCGCTGAACTGTCTTGTGGTTCAGGGAGAATTTACGCTTACGAAGTTCTGTTGTAATGCGGCGATAGCCGTACCGCCCCCTGTTTTCGTGGTAAATCGTTGTGATTTCTTGTTTTTCTGACTCGTACTTATCCGCCTGCTCCATCCGTTTCAGATGATAGTAGAAGGTTGCACGGGGCAGCTGAGCGATTGAGAGAAGAATGTTTAGTGCGTGTTTTTGCCTCAGCTTCTGAACTACCAACGTTTTTTGTGCTGGCGTCGCTCGTCTTCCAAAACCAAGGCTTGCAAGTTTTTAGGTATTCATTCTCCGCTCGCAGCCGCTGGACTTCTGCCAGAAGATCTTCTTCCACTCTCTTGGGTAGCTGCTTTGGCGGACGGCTCTTACTGCCGCGGCCACGCCGTTCGATGGCAAAGCCTTCCGGCCCTTCCGTCAGATAGATGCGCTCCCAGGTCTTGCCGTTTCACGGTAACTCAGCTTTTCTTTCTGCATGGTTTCCACGACCAGTTTCTTAAATTCCGGTGTGTATCGTTTGTTTGGTATACCCTTTGGCATTAAAATCACCCCACCTGTTAGACATTATATCATACTGTCTAACAAATGGGGTGCAGTTCAAAAATCTGCGCCGTTCCTTTAAATGGAGAGCCAAGGAGGCGGTCTTTATGAAAATTCTGGCGTTTACGGGCGCGGGCATCAGCAAGCAGAGCAACATTCCGACATTTATGGAGCGACCCGACGTGCGCGAAAAGCTGTTCCGCACGTTCGCGGAGCATCACCACGAGGCGTATAACGAGGTCATTCGCGAATTGAAAGCGAATATGAACGGCGCGGAGCCGAACGACGCGCATTTTGCACTGGCGGAATACAAGGTGCCGGTCATCACGATGAACATTGACGGGCTGCATAAAAAAGCGGGCAGCGACGCACTGGAGCTGCACGGCGGCCTGCCGGAGGACGACGAAATGGACAAGGCGTGGGCGCTTTATAATAAGCCTGTGCTGTACGGCGACCCCGCGCCGAACTATGTGAAAGCATACGAAAGGACGGCTGAATTAAAGCCCGGCGACGTGTTCCTTGTCATCGGCTGTTCGTACCACACCGCCATCGCGTGCGACCTGCGGGACGTAGCAAAGCACGCCGGTGCAAAGGTCATTGAGATTCAGGAAGACGCCGCGCATAATGTACGGAAAGTGTTGGAAGAATTGACAAGAAAGAACTGACAAGAAAGAACTGAACAGAGATAGGAAAAGCGCGTAGGCTGTGAAACCTGCGCGCTGCTTTTATTTGTCGAAATAAACGGTTCAAATTTGTGCCGTGCGCTTCTCTGCCTGTCGTTTTTGAATCGCCTTGGCGGCAAAGTAGGTGAGGAGGGCGGCGAGGGTGCCGAGGAGGATGCCGGCGAGGACATCGGTAGGGTAGTGGACAAAAAGAAAAATGCGGGAGAACGCGATGAGCACTGCCGGAATGTACGCGAGCCAGCCGACTTTTTTGTGGCGGAGCGTCAAAATAAGCGCTGCGGCAAAGCTTGACGATGTGTGGCCCGAGGGGAACGAATAGGACGTGGGGCGCGCGATGAGCATCGGAAAATCCGTGAACACGTTGCACGGGCGTAGGCGGCAGATGATGTTTTTCAGCGTCAGCTCGCCGAAAAGCAGCGTGACCGTCATGGCGATAAGCACCAAACCACCGGTGCGGCGCGTTTTTTTAAAGCAGAGCAAAACGAGCGAAAGGACGATCCACCCAATGCCCGCTTCGCCGAGCGATGTGATGATGGGGAAGACCGTATCGGTCACGGTGTTATGAAAGTGCGTCTGTATAAAGGCCATGACGGCGGCGTCAAGCGACGGGATGCCGGGAAAACTCATCTTAGTAAACCTCCAATGCTTTGATTGAGTTATAGTATACTGCAATTTTTCTAAAAATGCCAGTGGATTTCTATGAAAGAATTCTTTCAAAATTCTAAACGGACGCGCCCGCGCATAGAATTACCGGAAAAGGGGGCAGGAAAATGTCAAAACCCATAGCGGAAGCAAAATTCTATGCCATGACGGCGGAGGCGGCTGTGAAAACCCTTCAAAGCGACGCGGGGCGCGGACTGAGCGGATCCGAAGCGAAAAAGCGGCTCGGCGTTTACGGTGAGAATCGGCTGCAAAAGGGGAAGAAAACGAGCTTCGCAAAGAAATTTATGCTGCAGTTCGGCGATTTTATGGTGCTCATTCTGCTCATCGCGTCGGCAGTGTCGTTTGCCGTCTCGTGCATGCAGGGGGAAGCGAATCTGGCCGACCCGCTGCTGATTTTGGGCATCGTCATTGCAAACGCGTTCGTCGGCACGGTGCAGGAGGCGAAGGCAGAACGGGCGTTGGAAGCGTTGCGCACGCTTTCTGCGCCGCGCGCCGATGTGCTGCGGGACGGCAAACGCGCGGTCATTTCCGCCGAAGAACTCGTGCCGGGGGACGTCGTATATATCCGCGCGGGAGACGTGGTGCCCGCCGACCTGCGGCTTTTGGAGAGCATGCATTTGCAGGCCGAGGAAAGCGCGCTGACGGGGGAATCCGTGCCGAGCGGCAAGAGTGCGAATGCGGTATGTGACGAAATGTGCAGCGCGGCGGAGCGCAAAAACATGCTGTTTTCCGGCACGGGCATCTCTGCCGGGCAGGGCGTGGGCATTGTGACCGCGACGGGCATGCAAACCGAAATGGGTCGCATTGCGGCGATGCTCGGCGACGAAGAAACACCCGACACGCCGTTAAAGCTGCGGCTGCGGCGCACGGGCAAGCTCATCGGGCTTTTGGTGCTTGGAATATGTGCGGTGATTTTTTTGATCGGGCTTATCCAAAAGGCAGAACCGCTTGAAATGTTCATGATCTCCATCAGCCTTGCGGTGGCGGCGATACCCGAGGGCCTGCCTGCCGTGGTGACGATCGTCTTGGCGCTCGGCGTGCGGCGCATGGCGGCAAAGCGAGCCATCATTCGGCATTTGCCTGCCGTGGAGACGCTTGGCAGCTGCGAGGTCATTTGCTCCGACAAAACCGGCACGCTGACGCAGAACAAAATGACGGTAGTGCGCTGCGCGGGTGCGGCGGGCGAGCTGAACGGACAGGATAGAGACGCTTTGCTATCTGCGGCGGCGCTGTGCACGAGCGTGGAAGGCGGCGAGAAGCTGCTCGGTGACCCGACCGAAACGGCGATTGTCGCGGCGGTATCGGACTGGGAGCGCCTGCAAAAGCAGCGCGTGAAAGCGGCTGAGGTGCCGTTTACGGCAGAACGCCGCCGTATGACAGTCGTACTGCGAACGGAGGGCGGATACAGGGTCATCACAAAAGGCGCGCCGGAGGCGATTTTACCGCGCTGCACGTATGTGCTTTTAAACGGGAAGAACGTTACGTTAACACCCGAGATGCGGGCGGCACTGAGCGCAAAAAACCGCGACATGGCAAACGACGCGCTGCGTGTTCTGGCGGCAGCGGAAAAGCGCACGGAAGCTTGCCCCGAGACGGACGATGCGGCGGAAAGCGGGCTGTGCTTTTTGGGACTTATCGGGCTGGAGGATCCCCCGCGCCCGGAGGCAGCGGAGGCGGTTTCCGAGTGCAAGCGTGCGGGCATTCGCCCCGTGATGATCACCGGCGACCAACCCGCTACGGCCTCAGCCATTGCCGGGCGGCTCGGCATTGAAAATAAAGCTGTGATGACGGGTACGGAGCTGGAGAGCCTTTCGGACGACGCGCTTTTGCAGACGGTGCAGACGTGTTCCGTGTACGCGCGGGTCTCTCCGGCGCACAAAATGCGCATTATCAAGGCGTTTCGCAGGCTGAAGCTTGTCACGGCGATGACGGGCGACGGTGTGAACGACGCGCCTGCCCTGAAAGCGGCGGACATCGGCTGCGCGATGGGCAAAAACGGCACGGAGGTCGCGAAAAACGCCGCCGACATGGTATTGACGGACGACAACTTTGCGACGATCGTTTCCGCCGTGCGGGAGGGGCGGACGGTGTACGGCAACATCCGCAAGACCATCCATTTTTTGATGTCGTGCAACATCGGCGAGATCTTGGTGGTGCTTGTGTCGTTTTTGCTGCGCACGCCGACGCCGCTTTTGCCGGCGCAATTATTATGGGTGAACCTTGTGACGGACTCTTTGCCTGCGCTGGCGCTGGGCAGTGACCCGCCGCAGGGCGACGTGATGCGCCGCCCGCCTACCGCGCGGGACAGCAGTGCGTTTTCAAACGGGCTCGGCTTTGCGATGGCGGCGGAGGGTATGATGATCGGCGCACTGGCGCTTTTGGCGTTCACGGTGGGGCGCGTGTTTTTTGACGCCGATCCCATGCAGCCCGCCGTGGGGCGCACGATGGCGTTTGTGGTCCTAAGCCTTTCGCAGCTCGTGCACAGCTATAATATGCGCAGTACGGGGCCGGTTTTGGGGCGCGGTATGTTCAAAAACCGGGGGCTGAACGTATCGTTTTTGATTTGCTCGGCATTGATGGCGGGCGTGGTCGTGTTTCCGCAAGCGGCGGCGCTGTTTGGCTCCGTACCGCTGACCTTGACACAGTGGGGCATCGTGGCAATCCTTGCTTTGCTGCCTCTGCCGATCTGCGAAATGCAGAAAAGGATACTTTCTCGCACGGCAAAAGTGAAAAATATGACTTCCGGTGTGAAAAAGCGAGTCATTTTCAACAAATAGCCTGTTACTTTTTTAATTTTTAGTCGTCATATTGACTTCCCTTTCTTTTTTCAGCTATAATAAGAAAAAATAGCCCACACTGATGTGCAGGCCATGGGGTCTGCGAAAATGAAAGGGGTCGATATAGATGAGAAAAACCAAGATCGTATGTACGCTGGGGCCTTCTACCGATGACGAGGCTGTGCTGCGCGAGCTGATTTTGAGCGGCATGAACGTGGCGCGCCTGAATATGTCGCACGGCACGCATGAGGAGCACAAGCGCCGCGCCGATATGGTGAAAAAGCTGCGAAAAAGAGCTTGACGTGCCGGTCGCCATTCTGCTCGACACGAAGGGCCCGGAGATCCGCACGGGGAAGTTTGCCGAAAAGGTGATGCTGACCCACGGGCAGAAGTACACACTGACGACGAACGAGCGCCCCGGCGACGCGGAAGGCTGCTCTATCACGTTTAAGGACCTGCCGAAGGACGTACACCGCGGCTCGCATATCCTCATCGACGACGGCCTCATTGAAATGGTCGTGGAAAAGGTGACAGACACGGACATTGAGTGCCGCCTTTTGAATGACGGCCCCATCACGTCTTATAAGGGCATCAATGTGCCGGGCGTGACGCTTTCCATGCCGTATATCAGCGAAAAAGACCGCGCAGATCTTGAATTCTGCGTGAAGGAAGATTTTGAGTTTATCGCCGCCTCGTTCACGCGCTCGGCGGAGGATATTGTGATGATCCGCAACGAGCTTGAAAAAAACAACTGCCGCGACATTCGCATCATCGCGAAGATTGAGAACACGGACGGCGTGGAGAACATCGACGACATCATCCGCGTTTCGGACGGCATTATGGTGGCGCGCGGCGACCTTGGCGTCGAGATCCCGATGGAGGAGATCCCGGTGCTGCAAAAGCAACTCATTCACAAAGCGTATGTCGCCGGCAAGCAGGTCATTACGGCGACGCAGATGCTCGACTCCATGATCAAGAATCCGCGCCCGACGCGTGCGGAGGCGACCGACGTGGCGAACGCGATCTACGACGGCACGAGCGCCATTATGCTGAGCGGAGAGACGGCCGCAGGCGCGTACCCGGTGGAGGCCGTGCGCACGATGGTCCGCATTGCGGAGCGCACCGAAAACGACATCGACTACGTGCGTCAGTTGGAGCAGTGGGATGTGCCGGTGCAAAAGGACGTGACCTCTGCCATTTCGCACGCAACGTGCACGACGGCGCACGACCTCGGTGCGGTGGCCATCATGACCGTATCGAAAACAGGCTTTACGGCGCGCATGATTTCGAAATTCCGCCCGGCGTGCCCAATCATCAGCGGCACGACCGACCGCAAGGTACTGAACCAGATGGGCCTTTCCTGGGGCGTAATCCCCGTGATGCTGGAGGAAAAGACCAGCACCGACGAGCTGTTTGAGCACATTGTTGCAGTTGCGGAGGAGCACGGACTTGTGCAGGCGGGCGACATTGCCGTTATCACGGCGGGTATCCCGCTGGGCATTTCCGGCACGACGAACATGCTGAAGGTACACCTTGTGGGCGACGTGCTTGTCTCCGGCACCGTTGTGAACGAGCTGAGTACCTGCGGCCCGCTGTGCGTGTGCAAAACGGAGGAGGAAGCGCTGCAGAAGTTCCGCAGGGGCGATATTCTGGTGCTGCCGAAGACCACAAACGCAACGATGCCGCTGATCCGCCAGGCTTCGGGCATTGTGACGGAAATGGACGGTGTGAACTCTCACGCAGCCATCGCCGCCATGGCGCTGGATAAACCGGCCATCGTCGGCGCGGCGCACGCGACCGACCTGCTGCGCTCCGGCACAACCGTGAAGCTGGACGGCATTAGAGGTGCGATCTTCAGCGTCAGTGCACCGAGCGCGGAAAAGTAAAACGAATAGCAACGCCGCACTCACACGGGAAAGCGTGGGTGCGGCGCTTTAAATAGGCGGTCTTTTGACCGCCTATCAGGAAACCCATGCAACTGGGTTTCCTGCGGAGCGAACGTCCACTGGAAGTTCGCGCCTACCTTCCTGGCTTTAGGTTCGGCAAATGGGTTTCGCGCTCTGCGGAGCGCGCCTCAGGGCTTGCCCCGAGACCCCACCAACTTTTTGAAAAAAGTTGGATCAAAAACTTTATTCGTCGCTTCGCTGTGCGTTATTTCACCGCTTTTATAATCAAACAATCGTTACCGTTTTCCACCGTGACGGTGAAGCCGACTTTTTTCAGCAGTTCGACTTCGTGCTCTTTTGTGAGCGGGATGTCGAAGTGGACGAATGCGTCGTCGGGAATGCTTTCTTTGCGGCGTTTGCGGCTCCACGTTTCGCGCAGCAGGTTTTCTTCTTCGTCACAGCAAGCGAAGTAATCGCCGTTTACAAACATGCCGCCGGGCGTGAGACAGTCATAGATGCGTTTGAAGAGCCGGCGCTTTTTCTCCGGCAAAAAGTGGTGCAGCGATTCAAACGAGATGACGGCGTCGAACGTACCGGGGAACGGCACGGCAAAGTAGCTGCCGCACAGCAGCGTGAGGTCTTTATCCCCATGCTTTTTCATGAGGGCGTCGAGCATATCGGGCGAAAGGTCAATGCCGGTGACGGAAATATCCGTGCGCAAATTGTAGAGCGCGTCGAGCTCCAATCCTGTGCCGCAGCCGAGGTCTAAAATGCGCTTGGCGTTTTGCGGCACGGCGCGGGCGAACTGCTTGTAGTCTTCGCCCCAGAATTTTGTCATGCGCGCTTCGTATTCCGGCAGGCGCTTGCGGAAAAACGCGCCCATTTCTTCAAGCGGGGCGCTTTCGATCTCGCAAAGCCAATTTTTTAAGTCTTCCAAATATTTTTCTTTGTTTTGTGCATTGATGTCCATGTTTTTTTCTCCAAATTCTTTAAATGAGAACACTGCGTTATTTTGCGCAGAATTTGCGGATGGCGCCGCGCAGCAACTGCCGCAGCTCATTTTCCTCCGCAATAAGTGAACCCGCGTACAGCGCTTCGGCGATGCCGAATGTATAAAATCGCACGTCGCGATAAACGGCTTCGGCTTCCTTTACGGTGAGCCCGTACTGCACCGCCGTGCAGTCGATGGCCTCGCGGTTCCACGGGCTCGAGATGATCTGCGGCACGGTGCGGCTGCCGTATTCGTTCGATAAAAACAGGACGCCGAACAGATTGCGCCTGTCGCGGGCGAGCAGAATGTGCGCAAGGCTGATCGTGAACAGGTAGTCCGATTTATCGAGATACTGCGCGACGAAGGATTGATATGTGCCGTCTAAATATTCGCTGACGGCGCGGCGGAAAGTTTCCATGCTGCCGAAGTTGCGGAAAACGGGCTGCACGGAGCAATTGAGTTTAGCGGCGACGCTGCGGACATTGAGTGCATCTGCGCCTTTTTCCAGTGTGATGGCGGCGCCTGCCTCAAGCAGCATTTCCGCCGTGATGTGCGGTGTTCTTGCCATAGTTTCCTCCCGGGTGCGGTTCAGCTGATGAGGATAAAATATCGAATGTTATTTCATTTGTCAAGCGCGAATTTGAAATAAAACGGAATTCTTTTGAAATGGAGATATATTGCAAAGTTTTGCGGCGCATGATACAATGAATTGAAGAAAATCACCGGGAGGGTGTTCTATGAATTTTCGGGAAACATTAAAATCGATCGGGATCATCCCCGTTATTCAGATCAACGATGCGGAAAAAGCAGTGCCGCTGGCGCTGGCGCTGAAAAAAGGCGGGCTGCCCGCGGCGGAGGTGACGTTCCGCACAGACGCGGCGGAGGAAGCCATTCGCCGTATTAAGGTAGAGGTGCCGGACGTGTGCGTATGCGCCGGTACGGTTTTGAACGTAAAGACCGCAGAGCGCGCCGTGAAGGCGGGCGCTTCCGCGATTATCAGTCCGGGCACGAACCCGGAGGTGGTGCGCTGGTGCATTGCGCACCGTGTGCCGGTCATCCCCGGCTGCGCGACACCGACGGAGGTGGAAGCCTGCATGCGCATGGGACTCGATTTTGTGAAGCTGTTCCCGGCGGAGGTTGTGGGCGGCGTGAAAATGCTGAAGGCCCTCGGCGGTCCTTACGGCAATATGAAATTCATGCCCACCGGCGGTATCAGCGCGCAGAACGCGGCGGAGTACCTTGCGCTGCCGAACGTGCTGTGCTGCGGCGGCAGCTGGATGGTACCGGGTAAGCTGTTGGACGCCGGAGATTTTGACGCCATCGAGGCGCTGGCACGCGAAGCGGCGCAGATTGTAAAGAAATAATTTTGTAAAACGAAAAACAGGACAAAGCGTATCTGAAAACGCTTTGTCCTGTCTTCTTCATTTATGGGTGCGGTGTGGGCAAATCCCCAGCGTGTCGCGCCCGTATAAACTCCCCGTTGTCCTTCATCCCTTTTGGATCGGACACTTTCGTCACTTTCTGACAAAAGGTATCTTATCACATTCGCTTCCGTTTGTAAAGCCCCTTTTTAAACATTTTGCAAAAAAGCAGCAGAAAAGTTTTTATGAGATTTAGGAAATTTTAAAGGGCGTTGTCTGTACATTTCAAAAAGAGGCTCAATGTTTGAATTTCAAAGCCTGACGCGTCAGAGAGAAGATACCGGTCATGTATTCCTCGTGGATGTCCGCCTGCATACGGAAAACGGGCATGTGGTTTTCCGGGATGCTCTGCTTGCAGTAATCGATGATGTCTTTTTCGCGCACGTTCAAGGTGGCAGAGCCGGTGAGGAAGAGGATGTCCGGGTTCAAAAGTGCAATGGTACACACGGCGGCGGTCTGCATCAGCGGTACGATATTATCGCCGTGAATCATGCGCGAGACGGTCTCGACTTTTGTAGCGGTGGAGTTGATGAGCGGCAGACTGATGAGCTCGCCCGCATATTTTGTACTGCCGACGATGATGTGTCCGTCCACCACGGTGCCCGCACCGGCGCTGCGGTGGCTCGGCCAGTAGAGAACGGAAAGGGAGTACGGGTGGTCGCAGGGGTTGCGCACGTAAAAAGCCGTAGGACGTGAAGTGCATGTCGTTTTCCGTGATGACCGTGATGCCGAGCTGTTCTTCGAGTACCTTTTTCGGGTTGAAGCCGTTTAACGCCGGGAACGCAAGGGATTCAATGGCGCCTTCGCGGTCGGTGACGCCGGAAATGCCGATGCCGACTGCGCGGATGAGCGGATCTGCCTGCACCATCTGTGTGATGAACAGCGTGAGGTCCTCCGGCAGAATGTCGTTGAGCGGGCAGAATTTTTCCTGCAAGCTGTTTCCCTTTAAATCGCACACGCGCAGGGCGATGCCGCTCCTTTCCACGTCGTTATTAGCGGTATACAGGCACAAAATGTGCGCGTAGTTTGGGTTGATGGAAAAGCGGCGCGCGGGACGGCCGCCGTTCGATGCGGCAAAGGCGAGCTCCAGCACCTGTCCGTCGTCGATCATCTCGCCGAGGAGCGCCGTACAGGCTGCAAGGCTTAACCTGCATTGCTCGGCAAGCTCTTTTTTTGTGGCGAAATCCGTGTGGTACAGCGCGCTGCGCAGAGCGGCGAGGTTATTCTGTTTTAAAGCGGCAGCGCCGCCGTGTTCTGTCATAATCGATTTCCTTCATTTCTGTTTCGGGCCGAGCCCGCATATTTTCAATACGAGCCTATATTAGCATATAAAATGCACGATGGCAATGGATTTATGTTCCGATAAAAAATAAGTTTCCGGGAATTCATGGATTTTTCATAGACAATGCGCGAAAACTGTGTTATACTCTAAATTACTAATGTAACGGAGTGATCATAACTTGGAGCAGAAAGCTTTTGAACTGATACAGGAAAAATTGCAGGCAGCGTTAAATGAGCAGGGCTTTGGCGAAGCTGTGGCGCTGGAGACCGACAACGGCCGCGGCGTGATGTTTACGACGGGCGAAGTGGCCTACGGCCTTTTCTATGAGACGAAGCAGCGGCGCTTTGTGCTGCGCAGCGCGACGATGAAGACCCCGAAGGAGCCGGGCGACTGGCGTCAGCTTTCCATGTGGCTGTTCGATGAAGGTGAAAACACCATGCAGGACGCGGAGAGCATCGCGAACGACTTTCTTGAGCTCGTGCAGGGCTCTAAGCGCCGCGAGCTCGTGCAGACCGCGAAGAAGCGCCGCAAGAAGGACGAAGAGAACAACGCGGATCCGCAGTTCTTCCTCAACCGCTTGGTGCCGGTGTTCCCGGAGCTGCGCGACGAAATGAACGAGGAACGCATCGTGTACGGTCAGGTGCGCACGGCACTGTTTGCTGCTGAGAAGGTTGCGCCGAAGTGCGAGAATCTTGCGAAGAACTATAAGGACAGCGAGCCCATGAAGCGCACGTGCACCATTTTCTGCGACATGTACGCCGCGGGTGATATGGACACCCGTGCAGTCATTCAGTTCGGCGTTCTGAATAATATTAAGGACGAGGCGGCCATCCGGAATATCATCGCGAACTTTACGGACGGCTGCGACCTGCAGAAGGTGTATAAGCACTCCAGAAAACTCATCGGCAAGAACATCAAGCCCGAAAAGGTAAAGAAGAAGGGCAAAAAGGTGGAGGCACGCCTGAGCAACTGAAAAACCGCATAAAATCTCAAAATAGCTCTTGACAGCAGCGCGTATCCTATGCTATTATAGGTATACCTCAAGTTGGGGGCTATTTTTTTGCGCCCAAATTTTGAGGGAGGCTGGGAGAACATCCCAAATTTTTTCCGTAAAACGGGAGGTGCCGTCATGAGAGTAAAGGTCGTTTTAGCTTGCACTGAATGCAAACAGCGCAACTACAACACAAAGAAGAACAAGAAGAATGATCCCGACAGACTTGAGATGAACAAGTACTGCAGATTCTGCAAGAAGCACACGCTCCACAGAGAGACGAAGTAAAGCGAGGAACGAAGTTATGGCCGAAAAAGCAAAAAAAGAAAACGGCTTTGTTCGCTTTACGAAGAAAGCGGGAAAGTTTTTCCGCGACTGCAAGGGCGAGATCAAAAAGATCGTTTGGCCTACGCCGAAGAACGTTTTCAAAAATGTGGGTGTCGTTCTTGCGACGATCATCCTGCTTGGTCTCTTCATTTTCCTGCTGGATACCGTCTTCATGAATTTGCTGGGTCTCGTCATGCAAGTGGCGAAATAAGCAGCGCGAATGATCGCGCGTTTATTTGAGAAGCGGAGGAATCGAAATGTCGGACGAAGCAAAATGGTATGTGGTTCATACCTATTCCGGGTATGAGAACAAGGTTGCGTCAAATCTGGAGAAGACGGTGGAAAACCACTCTTTACAGAATTTGATTTTTGAGATTCGCGTACCCACCGAAAAGGTCACAGAAGTTGCCGCAAACGGCAAGACCAAGGAAGTGGAACGCAAGATTTTTCCGGGTTACGTCATTGTAAAGATGATCCTCACGGATGAATCGTGGTACGCGGTTCGCAATATCCGCGGCTGCACGGGCTTCGTCGGCCCGTCTTCCAAGCCGATTCCGCTCACGGATGAAGAAGTGGAGCGACTCGGTGTGGAGACGAGGAATGTCGAAGTCTACTACAATGTCGGTGACAGCGTCCAGATTACCGACGGCCCGCTTGAGGGCTTTATCGGAACAGTGGAAGAGATTGATGTGGACAAGAACCACATTCGCGTCATGGTTTCGATGTTCGGACGTGAAACCCCGGTTGACCTGGAACTTGACCAGGCGGAACCGGTGGAATAACACACGGTAAATTGCGGTAATCCGCTTTTTATTGAGGGGGATACGTCCCCCTGTGGGAGGAACGCCTGAATTTTCACGGACGTTCCGCCATCAACCACGAATTTTGGAGGTGCAAACAAATGGCTCAGAAGGTTACGGGCTTTATTAAGCTCCAGATACCTGCCGGTAAAGCTACCCCGGCACCACCGGTTGGTCCGGCTCTCGGTCAGCACGGTGTTAACATCATGGCATTTACAAAGGAATTTAACGAGCGCACCAAGGGCGACGCTGGTCTTATCATCCCGGTCGTCATCACAGTATACGCAGACCGTTCCTTTACCTTTGTAACAAAGACGCCGCCTGCAGCAGTTCTTATTAAGAAGGCTTGCGGCATCGAAACAGCTTCGGGCACACCGAACAAGACAAAGGTCGCAAAGATTACCCGCGAGCAGGTAAAGAAGATCGCCGAGCAGAAAATGCCTGATCTCAACGCTGCATCCATCGAGAGTGCTATGAGCATGATCGCCGGTACTGCACGCAGCATGGGCATCGAAGTAGTCGATTGATTTGATTTTACCCGGGTGGGAGGAAACTCTCTGAGAATCCGATATCTACCACTTTAGGAGGAACATGAATGAAACACGGTAAAAAGTATGTCGATGGCGCAAAGCTCATCGAGCGCAGCCGCCTTTATGATACGCAGGAAGCGCTTGACCTCTGTGTCAAGACTGGTACAGCAAAGTTCGACGAAACCGTTGAAGTCCACGTAAAGCTGGGCGTTGACGGCCGTCATGCAGACCAGCAGGTCCGCGGTGCTATCGTCCTGCCGCACGGCACGGGCAAGACCGTCCGCGTGCTCGCAATCTGCAAGCCGGAGAAGGAAGACGAGGCTCGTGCAGCCGGTGCTGAATTCGTCGGCGGCAATGATATGATCCAGAAGATCCAGTCCGAAGGCTGGATGGATTTTGACGTCCTCATCACGACCCCGGATATGATGGGTATGGTTGGCCGTCTCGGTAAGATCCTTGGCCCGCGCGGCCTCATGCCGAACCCGAAGGCCGGCACCGTTGCTCCGGACATTGCACGTGCAATCACCGAAGCGAAGGCCGGTAAGATCGAGTATCGTCTCGACAAGACCAACATCATCCACTGCCCGATCGGCAAGATTTCCTTTGGCACAGAGAAGCTGACGGAAAACTTCAACACGCTGCTGGAAGCCATCAACAAGGCAAAGCCGGCTGCTGCTAAGGGCCAGTACATCCGTTCCTGCGTTGTTGCTGCAACGATGGGCCCGGGCGTGAAGATCAACCCGAACAAGGTTGGCTAAGATTCGTCTGAATCTTAAATTTAAGGCTTGACAGAGTTCTTCTGCCATGCTATAATTACAAAGCTGTTTACCTAAGACAGCAGGTGCACCGGTTTTCCGGGCTGAAAGGTTTTGCCGCCTGCCGAGGGAGCGGAAAAGTTACTTTGTACTTTTTATGCCTTCCTGCGGTAAGTGGGAAGGCATTTTTAGTTTTCGCACCGAGGAAAATCGTTCATTTTGGCGCTTTTCCAAATCATAACTGAAAGGCGAGGTGAATATTTTGCCCAGTAAAAGCGTTTTGGAAACAAAGCAGGCAATTGTTGCTCAGCTGAAGGATAAGGTCGCTAACAGCGTATCCGGTGTTGTCGTAGACTACAAGGGGTATCACTGCAGAGGCCGACACAAAGCTCCGTAAGGAACTGCGTGAAGCCGGCGTTGAGTACACTGTCGTTAAGAATACTCTTCTCAAGCGTGCTATCGAAGGCACCGAGATCGAGGGTATGTCCGAGGTTCTCGAAGGCACAACCGCTCTGGCTGTTTCCCACGAGGATCAGATCGCTCCGGCAAGAATCCTGAACAAGTTTGCAAAGGATTCCGACGGTAAGTTCGTGATTAAGTCCGGCTACATGGACGGTAAGGTCATGTCTCCGGCAGAGATCGCTGCAATCGCAGATCTCCCGAGCAAGGAAGGTCTTGTTCAGATGCTGCTTAGCGTTCTCGTATCCGGCCCGCGTGGTCTTGCTATTGCACTTAGTGAAGTTGCAAAGGCTCAGGAAACTGCATAAGTTTGCAGGATAATTTTCAATTTAAAATTTTAGGAGGATATTACAATGGCTGATATCGCAAAGTTTGTTGAAGAAATCAAGTCCATGACCGTTCTCGAGCTCAACGAGCTGGTCAAGGCTATCGAAGAGGAGTTCGGCGTTTCCGCTGCTGCTCCGGTTATGGTCGCTGGCGCTGGCGCTGCTGCTCCGGCTGCTGAAGAGAAGACCGAGTTCGACGTTGTTCTGAAGTCTGCCGGCGCAAACAAGATCAACGTTATCAAGGTTGTTAAGGAAGCTACCGGCCTGGGCCTGAAGGAAGCTAAGGCTATGGTTGACGAGGCTCCGAAGACCATTAAGGAAGGCGTTTCCAAGGACGACGCTGAGGCTCTTAAGACGAAGCTCACCGAGGCTGGCGCTGAGGTCGAACTGAAGTAAGTTTTTACTTCACCTTATCATTGCCTGATTCAAGATCCGCAAATGCAGTTCGCTGTGTTTGCGGGTCTTTTTCTTTTCGTTTATATGGTTTTCTGAAATATAATTTGGCATCTTTGTTCACAAAATAGTCATTGCTTTTTTGTTTTTGTCGGTCTATAATATGTTCATTCCTTAACAGTTCAAAAATGAACAATTTATTTTTAAACTGTTTTTTGGAAATGGACGTCGTTAAGAACTTTTGGCGATGTTCAGCAGTAAGCAACAGGAGGTGCGAGGAATGAAGCGAGATGAGCAAGCGTGTACGGCCGTGCCGTTTCATGACGGGCTTGCGGAGCACTTAACGCAGATCGCGCGCATCATCAATACGGAGCTGCGCAAGGTGCTGGCGGATGAAGACCTTTCCGCGGTGGAATCCGGTGTGATCATGTGCCTTTCCACAACAAAGGTCGATACGGCCGGGCGCATTGCGCGGCGCATGGGTGTTTCGCGCTCGTTGATGAGTAAGGCGGTAGACCACCTTGTGCGCGGCGGATGGATTGAAACAAAGCCGGACCAAAACGACCGTCGCATGGTACATTTGGTTTTGTTGCCGAAGGCCGAGCCGGCTGTTAAGCGGTGCAGAGAGCTGAAGCATGAATATTATGAAAAAATGTGCGCCGGTGTCAGCCCGGAAGACATGCAGGTTTTCCACCGCGTCATAGAGCAAATGCGGCGAAACCTTGAAAACTTTACCGAGACAGGCAGATACCCGGAGATGAGAAAGGAGAAAACCGAATGAAATTGCTGAAAACGTACCTAAAGCCGTTTGCGGCGCTGGTGCTGGCGTGCATTCTGCTGCTTTTCGGGCAGGCGATGTGTGACTTGACATTACCGAACCTGATGAGCGACATTGTGAACACCGGCATTCAGCTTGGCGGCGTGGATGAGGCTGCACCTGCGGTTTTGAACCAACAGGCCGTTGACTTATTGACGCTGTTTATGAACGACGCGGAGGCGGGGACGTTCAAAAACGCCTACACGCCCGTGGAGCACGGCAGCGATGAAGAGACGAAGCTTGCGAAAACCTACGAGAGTATTAAGGACATTGATGCGGTCGCTTTAAGCGAAGATGCTGACGTGCAGGCGGTGGGCGATGCCTACGGTAAAGCGGCGTATGCGTTCATGACGTTTCTGAAGGATTACGGCGCGCAGACCGGTCAGGCGGTGGACACCGAAAGCGGCGTGCAGGACATGGATATGCGTCAGCTTTATGCTGTTATCCCCATGTTACAACAGATGCCGAAAGAGACGTTCAGCGAAGCGATTGATTCAGCCGAAAACGCGCAGTCGATGATCGGCTCGCAGGTGGGCGCGACGTTTACAAAGCTGTTCTATAAGGAAATCGGCGTCGATTTGGGCGCAAAGCAGGTGCGCTACATTGTGATAAAGGGCCTTGAGATGCTCGGCATCGCGCTGCTCGGCGTGCTGGCGGCGGTGCTTGTCGGCTTCTTCGCGTCGCGTATTTCGTCCGGCGTGGCAAAGCAGATGCGCAGCGATGTGTTCCGCAAGGTGGAAAGCTTCTCCAACACGGAGTTCGATGAATTTTCCACCGCATCGCTCATCACGCGCACGACGAACGACGTGACGCAGGTGCAGATGCTTATTTCCATGGGTCTGCGTTTAATGTGCTACGCGCCGATCATGGGCGTGGGCGGCATTATTTTCGCGCTGCAAAAAAGCGTTTCGCTAAGCTGGATCATCGCGCTCGCGGTCATCGTTTTGCTGGGGCTTGTCATCGTACTTTTAAACGTTGCAATGCCGAAATTCAAGAGCTTGCAGCGTTTGACGGACAGATTAAACCTCGTCAGCCGCGAGAATTTGAGCGGTATGCTCGTGGTACGCGCGTTTACGAATGAGAAATTCGAGGAGGCGCGCTTTGATAAGGCGAATGAAGACCTCACCCGCACAAACCGCTTTACCCAGCGCGTGATGAGCATTACAATGCCGATCATGATGCTTATCATGAATCTTGTCACGCTGCTCATCATGTGGGTGGGTGGGCATGCCATTGCGGAATCCACCATGCAGGTAGGCGACATGATGGCGTATATCCAGTACACGATGCAGATCATCATGTCGTTCCTGATGATTGCGATGATCTTCATTATGGTGCCGCGCGCCATGGTTTCCGCAGACCGTGTGCAGGAGGTGCTGACGACGGAGCTTTCCATTAAAGAGCCGGAAAACCCGGTTACACTCGGTAATGAAAGCGGTGAGCTGCGTTTTGACGACGTTTCCTTCCGCTACGGCAACGCCGAGGAAGATACCTTGAGCCACATTTCGTTTACCGCAAAGCCCGGCCAAACGACGGCGTTTATCGGCGCGACGGGTGCGGGAAAATCGACGCTCATCAACCTCATCCCGCGTTTTTACGATGTCACCGGCGGCGCAGTTTACCTGAACGGCAAGGATATCCGCACGCTTTCGCAAAAGGAACTGCGCGATAACATCGGCTACGTGCCGCAGAAGGTCATGCTGTTCTCCGGCACAATCGATTCCAACATCAAGTACGGCAAGGAAGACGCCGATGTGAACGAGGTGCTGGCAGCGCTCGATTGCGCACAGGTTACGGAATTTGTCAGCGAATTGCCGAACGGCGTGGAAAGCTCCATCGCGCAGGGCGGCAGCAACGTTTCCGGCGGCCAGAAGCAGCGTCTTGCCATTGCCCGTGCGCTCGTGAAAAAAGCGCCGGTGTATATTTTCGATGATAGCTTCTCCGCGCTCGATTTCAAAACGGATGCAAAGCTGCGCCGTGCGCTGACGAAATACACGGAAAACGCTGTTGTGCTCATCGTCGCACAGCGCGTTTCCACCATCATGAACGCCGAACAGATCATTGTGCTGGATGAAGGCAAAATCGTCGGCAAGGGCATGCACAAAGAGCTTTTGAAAACGTGCCCGGAATACCGCGAGATTGCGGAAAGTCAGCTTTCAAAGGAGGAATTGGCATGAGCGAACCGAAAAGAAACGCACCGCGTCCGCACGGGCCCGGCAGAGGCATGATGCCCACCGAAAAAGCCAAGGACTTCAAAGGCAGCTTTAAAAAGCTTATTTCGTATCTTTCCCCGTTTAAGTTTAAAATACTCATCGTCGTCATTTTCGCGGCGCTTTCCACCGTGTTCACGATCGTCGGCCCGAAGATCCTCGCAAAAGCGACCGATGAGCTGACAGCCGGCTTGATGCGCATCATCACCGGCGCTGCGGAGGGCATTGACTTTGGCTATATTGCGAAAGTTTTACTGTTCCTTGTGGGGTTATATGCGTTGAGCGCGCTGTTCTCCTACATTCAGGGATTTACGATGTCCGGCGTTTCGGCGAAGGTCTCGTACAACATGCGCCGTGCCATTATGGAGAAGATCGACCGCCTGCCCGTCTCGTATTTTCACAAAACGAGTCAGGGTGACGTGCTTTCCCGCATCACGAACGATGTTGATACGCTCAGCCAGAGTCTTAACCAGAGTATCACGCAGCTTATCACGTCTGTGTGCTCCATCATCGGCGTGCTTATTATGATGCTTTCCATCAGCTGGCAGTTGACGCTTGTCGCACTGTGCATCGTGCCGATTTCGTTGCTGCTTGTCGGACGCATTGTGAAATCCTCGCAGAAATATTTCGTCGGCCAGCAGGAATACCTCGGCGCGGTGAACGGCCACGTGGAGGAAATGTACGGCGGGCACGTGGTCGTGAAGGCGTTTAACGGCGAAGCGCGCTCTATGGAGAAATTCGAGTGCGAAAACGAAAAGCTCTATAACGCGGGCTGGAAGTCGGAGTTCCTCTCCGGCCTGATGCAGCCGATCATGGGCTTTGTGGGCAATCTCGGCTACGTTGTGGTGTGCATTTTGGGCGCATCTATGGCGGCAGGCGGCAGCATGACCATCGGCGGCATTCAGGCGTTCATCCAGTATCTGCGCAGTTTCACGCAGCCCATCACCCAGATGGCAAGCATCTCAAGTCAGGTACAGCGCACCATGGCGGCGGCAGAGCGCATTTTCAATTTCCTTGATGAGCCCGAGATCGTCGAAAAAACACCGAAATACACCGTGGAAAACAGCAATATCCGCGGCGACATTCGCTTTGACCACGTTTGCTTCGGCTACGAAGACACCGACGAGACTGTCATCCACGATTTCTCCGCCGATGTGAAAGCGGGCCAGAAGATCGCTATTGTCGGCCCGACGGGTGCAGGCAAAACGACTATGGTAAAGCTTCTCATGCGCTTCCACGACCTTAAATCCGGCAGGATCTACCTTGACGGCAAGGACATCACGGGTTTGCCCGCGGCGACCTCAGAAAAAGAATTCGGCATGGTTCTGCAGGACACGTGGCTTTACAGCGGCACCATCATGGAGAACATCCGTTACGGCCGCTTGGACGCGACGGACGAGGAGGTCATTCAGGCGGCAAAAGCGGCGCAGGTTGACCACTTTGTGCGCACACTGCCGGACGGCTACAACACGATCCTCAATGAAGAAGCGACGAATGTCTCGCAGGGACAGAAGCAGCTGCTCACCATCGCCCGTGCGATTTTGTCCGACAGCCGCATCATGATTCTTGACGAAGCGACAAGCTCCGTCGATACGCGCACCGAGCTTTCCATCCAGACTGCAATGGATAACCTGATGCGCGGCCGCACAAGCTTTATCATCGCGCATCGCCTCTCGACAATCCGCAACGCTGACCTCATCCTCTGCATGAAGGACGGCGACATCGTGGAGCAGGGTACGCATGAAGAATTGCTCGCAAAAAACGGCTTCTACGCCAACCTCTACAACAGTCAGTTCGAGCACGCAGAGGAAAGCGCGTAAAACGCCTGTAAAACAAAACGAAGCTGTCTTCTCTGACAAAGAGAGGACAGCTTTTTTGGTGGTTTTGAAGATTGACAAACGCCTAAAAGGACGGCTACAATAACCGCATAAAGGGGGCGTTTGTATGTTTTTGGATGAACTGAAAAAGAGGAATGTGCCGAGTTTAAAATCGCGCGCGGAGATGCTGGAGCTTTTGCAGCGGGAGGAATACGGCTGCTTGCCGAAGGCGCCGGAATCGTTTGTTTGGGAAGCGGAGCCCGGCATTGCGGATAATTTCTGCGCGGGCAAGGCGATGCTGGAAAAGCTGACGTTTCGCGTTGTGGTAAACGGCAAAGATTTCGCGTTCCCGGTGTATTTGGCTGTGCCGACCGCAGAGGGGCCGCACCCGTTTTTTGTCCACATCAATTTCAGAAGCGATGTGCCGGACCGCTACATGCCGACGGAGGAACTCATCGACAACGGCTTTGCGGTGCTTTCGTTCGGCTATGAGGATGTGACGCGCGACGACGGCGACTTCACCTCCGGCCTTGCGGGTGTTCTGTATGAAAACGGCAAACGCGCGCCGCATGACGCGGGTAAAATCGCACTGTGGGCGTGGGCGGCGATGCGCTGCATGGATTACGCCGAGCACGACGAGCGGCTGGACTGCGCAAAGTCCGTTGTGTGCGGGCATTCGCGCCTCGGCAAAACGGCACTGCTCACTGCTGCGCTGGATACCCGCTTCGCGTTTGGCTACTCGAACGATTCCGGCTGTGCCGGTGCGGCGCTGTTCCGCGGTAAAAAAGGCGAGCAGCTTGACGATATTTATAGGCAGTTTCCGTTCTGGTTCAGCGAATCGTTCGGGCAGTATGTCGGCAAAACGGACGCGCTGCCGTTTGACCAGCACTACCTGCTCGCGAGCATTGCGCCGCGCTATGTATACGTGGCGTCTGCGACGGGCGACGACTGGGCAGACCCCGCGTCCGAGCTTTTGAGCTGCTATGCGGCGGCAGCGGGGGACAAGGAGGCGTTTCCCTATGAAGAAACGTCGGAAGACTACGATTTTAACCTGCACGCGGGCCGCATCGGCTATCACCGCCGCCCCGGTCTGCACTATTTCAGCCGCGAGGACTGGAACCGGTTTATTGCGTTTTTTAAGAGCAAGCAATAAGGCGAGAAAAGCCGAGCGGTTATAATAAGAAGGGCGGCGTATTGCCGTCCTTTGGGAGACCCCCTAATTGGGTCTCCCACGAGGGAATAGTCCACTGGACTGTTCCCTCTCCCGTCCTGATTTTTTGGAAGGCAAATAGATTTCGTCGTCTGCGGACGACGACTTAGGGCGCTGCCCTAAGAACCCGCGACCTTTTTGAAAAAAGGTCGATCAAAAACTTTTTGCGTCGCTTCTCTATGAAGACGAAAAATGCATACAAAAACGGCGAAATCCTGAACAGGACTCGCCGTTTTCTTATGCTTTACTTTAATTCTTGCGGTTAAAATTGATGAGGCAGCCGGCTTTGACGATCTTCTTTTCGTCTTCCGTCATCGGGGCAATGTAAAGCTCGATCTCCTTTACTTCATCGCCGAGCACATACGCTTTAATGCTCTGCATATCGCCGTCCATGGCGTCCAAAACGTTCGGGACGAGGATATAATCACCGATCTCGAAGGCGGGTTCATTCTTCATCTGGAACGGCAGCATGCCCCAGTTCATCACGTTGGAGCGGTAGCGCTTGGTGGCGTACTCGGAGCAGATATTCGCAAGGCCGCCCAAGACGCGCTGGCAGCTTGCCGCCTGTTCGCGCGCAGAGCCGTCACCGGGCTTCACGCAGTAAATGACACTGCCGATTTCGATTGTCTTTTCATCGACGTCGGGCAGGATGTTTTTCACTTTCCCGAGTGCGTTTTTCAGAGCTTCATCGCTTTGTGCTTCGCCCGCAAGTCTCGCTTTTTCGAGTGCACGGACATCCTTTGCACGCTGCACGTAACCGGGGTCGCGGCGGGAGAGTGTGAACTCCGCAAGCCCCAGTGGGTTGGAGCGGTACGAAGACGTTTCGCCGGACGGGATCAATTCGTCGGTCGTTGTGACCTTATCCATGATCTTCGAGCAGACGCGCAACAGAATGTTCTGCGCAAGTGCCTCCTGCTCCGGCCAATCCTTGATGTTCGGGCCGTAGATGAGCTTATCCTCCGGCTCTGCCTTGCCGAAGCCGTTGTAAATGCGGGCGCGGTAGGAGGAATCATCGTAGTTGTATTCCGGCACCTCATAGTTGTCCGCGTACTTTTCGGCGGAGGTCAAAATGCCGCCGTTTGCCGCCGTTGCCGCGATAGAACGTGCGTCCATGAGTGCGACGGCGCTCAGTTGGCCTGCGCCCGGCTTGGAGCCTTCGCGGTTCGGGAAGTTGCGTGTGGCGTGGCGGATGCTCAGCGCGTTATTCGCCGGTGTATCACCTGCGCCGAAGCACGGGCCGCAGAATGCGGTTTTCACGATGGCGCCCGTCGCCATGAGGTCGGAAATGGCGCCCTTTGCGAGCAGGTCCATAAACACTGGCTGCGAGGACGGGTAGACGTCCAGTGTGAATTCGCCCTGACCGCACTGCGCGCCCTTTAAGATGTGCGCTGCCGCCATGACGTTCGTATATGTGCCGCCCGCGCAGCCCGCAATGATGCCCTGCTGCACCTGCAAACCCTTTGGGGTGATCTTATCCGTCAGACTGAATTCGATATCCTTGCCTTCTGTCAAGCGCGCGGCTTCCTTTTCTACTTCGCGCAGGATGTCGCCGAGATTCGCGTTCAGCTCGTCAATCTCAAACGCGTTGCTCGGGTGGAATGGCAGCGCGATCATCGGCTTTACGGTGGAAAGGTCTACATAGACCAAGCCGTCGTAGTATGTCACGTCGGCCGGCTTTAACTCGCGGTAATCGTCCGCGCGGCCGTGCTTTGCGAGGTACGCCTTCGTGTCGTCGTCTGTGCACCAGACGGAGGTGAGACATGTGGTCTCGGTCGTCATGACGTCCACGCCGTTGCGGTAATCGGTCGTCATGCTCTTGATGCCGGGGCCGACGAACTCCATGACCTTGTTTTTTACGTAGCCGTTTTTAAACACCGCACCGATGATGGCAAGCGCGATGTCCTGCGGGCCCACGCCCGGGCGCGGCTTGCCGGTGAGGTACACCGCCACAACGCCGGGATACGCGACATCGTATGTGTTTTCGAGCAGCTGCTTGACGAGCTCGCCGCCGCCTTCGCCGATGGCCATGGTGCCGAGCGCACCGTAGCGCGTGTGGGAATCGGAGCCGAGAATCATTTTGCCGCAGCCCGCCATGGCCTCGCGCATGTACTGGTGAATGACCGCCATGTGGGGCGGCACATAAATGCCGCCGTATTTGCGCGCGGCGGAAAGGCCGAACACGTGGTCGTCCTCGTTGATGGTGCCGCCCACGGCGCACAAGCTGTTGTGGCAGTTTGTGAGCACGTAGGGGATGGGGAACTTCTCCATGCCGGAGGCGCGCGCCGTCTGAATGATGCCGACGAACGTGATGTCGTGCGAGGCGAGCGCATCAAATTTTAAGCGCAGGTTCTGCATATCCTCTGCGGTGTTGTGCGCTTTTAAAATGGAATAGGCAATGGTACCCTGTTTTGCCGTGTCTTTTTGATAGGTCTCGGGTGCAGCGGCTTCCGGCACGATCTCTGTGCCGTTCACAAGGTAAACGCCGCCGTCATAAAGCTTTACCATATTCATTCACCGAAGCTTCCGAAGGAGCCCGGAAGCGATCCTTTCTTTAGCATTGCATGGCCGCGCAGAAAATCCTGCGCTTAGTTGCTTTCAGTATAGCATAATAAAGGCGGATTTGCAATTTGCATTTCTGCTTTTTCATTTTGTTCAAAAACGGTTCAGTCTTCCGCGATGACTTTTGCTGCGGCGGAGCCCGAAGCGGTCTTCCAAATGCGGATCATCGTCGGGATGCGGCTTTGCAGTTCCGAAACGTGAGAGATGATACCGACGACGCGCCCGCTTTGGCGGATGCTCTCGAGCGCACGCATGGCGGTATCGAGCGTGTCGGTATCGAGCGAGCCGAAGCCCTCGTCGATGAAAATGGAATCAAGCCGCACCGCGCCCGAGTAGCTCTGCACGACGTCCGAAAGCCCGAACGCGAGGGAAAGGGATGCCAAAAACTGCTCGCCGCCCGAAAGTGTCTCTACGGAGCGGCACGTGCCGCTCATGCCGTCCAAAACCTCAATGTCAAGCCCGCCGTAGCCCGCGCCGCTTTTGCCCTGCTTGTGCTGCAAGGCGTAGCGCCCGCGGCTTAAAACGGAGAAAAAGCGGTTTGCGCTCTGGATGGTCTCGTCGAGCATCATGCCGAGCACGTACTGCAAAAGCGGCACGCGCAAGGCGTTGCTGCGGCCGGTCACGTACCCCGCAAGCTTTGCTGCGCGGCTATACTGTACGTCGAGCGCGGCGGCTTCCTCCGTGTATTGCTGCACGGCGGCGGCGCTTTCCGTAATGGTGCGCAGGTCGGAGCCAAAGCGCCCAAGCTGCACGGAAAGCGTCTGCGTTTCGGTGCTTTTTGCGTCCAGCTCCGCTTTGCTTTGCAGGAGGTCCTTTTCCGGCGCTGCGCCGAGGGCATTTTTCGCTTCCTTTGCGGCGAACATCTGCTGTGCGGCAGCTTTTACGGCCTCGTTTGCGGCAGAAAGCGTGTTTTCCGCGGCGTGGAACGCTTCCTCAAGCGCTGCGGTCTCCTGCTCGAGCACGCGAATGCGCTTTTGTATTTCGGTCATCTCCGATATGATTTGCGCCGCATCGCGCACGGTGTCCATGGCGCTTAATTGGCGGCGCTTTTCTTCCAAAGCGGCACGGCAGGCGGCAAGCGCGGCGTTGTGGCGGCTTTCGACCTGCATAAGCGCTTCGCGTTCCGCTTTGAGTGTCTCAAGTTTCTTGTGCGCGGCCGGCGCCTGCGCTGCAAGCTTTTGCGCTTCGTTGAGCGCCGTTTGCGCCGCAATGTAGGCCGCTGTGAGCACGTCTTCGCTTTCTGTGATGCTTTTTGCGGCATCGTTTGCGGCGTTTAATTGTGCGAAAGCGACCTCGTGCCGCGCTTTTGCGGCGGCGGCCGTCTGCTCGGCGCGGCTTTGCTCCTGCCGCAGGTCTTCGAGCTTTTTGCGCAGCGCATCAAGTTCTTCTTTTGTCGTCTCACCTGCGCACGGTACGGCGAGCACGGGGTGGTGCACCGCGCCGCAAACGGGGCAGGGCGTGCCGTCCGTGAGCCCTGTGGCGAGCGCGGCGGCGCTGTTTTGGTTCCACTTGGCTTCTGCCGCCGAGAGCAGCTTATCCTGCCCCACGACGGTCAGACGCGCGGTGCGCGCCGCGTCTTCGGCAGCTCCCCACAATTTTTTGCACTGCGCTTCGATTTTAGCGGCGTCACTGCGCGTTTTCAGCGCGGCAAGCTGTTCGTTTAAGATGGTCTGCGTCTGTAAGAGCGACGCGAGCCGGTCTTTTGCGGCATCGGCCTTTTCGGTGAATGCTTCGCCTACCGCGATGCGCCGCAGCACCTCCGGCAGCTTTTGGCGGTCGTCCTCTGCCTGCTTCTGTACGGCGCGCTCGCGCTCCTCCTCGGTGCGCAGTTCTTTTAAAAGCTGCTCCTTTTGCAGGCTGCGTTCCTGCTCTGCGCGCAGCTGTTCGCTTCGTTTTAAAAGTGTGTCCTTTTCGGCGGTCAGCTTTGTAAGTCCCGCGCGGTTCTGCTCGGCGCGTGTATACTGCGCTTTGGCGGAAGCTGCCCGCGTTTCGGCGGTTTTCAGCTGCGCTTCGGCATCGGTCTCGGCTTTTTGGCACTGCTCAAATTGCAGTGCGCGGGTGTATTGCTTTTGTGCGAGCGTCAGTGCTTCTTTCGCGGCGGCGAGCGCTTTTTCGGTTCGTGCGCATTCTGATCGAAGCGCTTCCGTTTGCACGGCGAGCGCCTCGGCGGTCTCCGCGCCATGCTTTTCGAGCAGCGATTTCAGTTTTGTCTCGCACGTTTCGCGCTTTGCGTACAGCTTTTTTTGCCGCTCTGTGAATTTCATCGCGATGCGTTCCCATAGCTCGCAGGAGAAAAGCGTTTTCAAAATGGCTGCTTTTTCGGTAGAATTCGCGCGCAGAAGCTGCATGAATTTGCCCTGCGGCAGCACGATGACCTGCGAAAATTGCTCGGCGGTGAGGGAAAGCAGGTTTTCCGCGTAGCCTGTCACATTGCGCGCCGCACCCGAAGCGGCAAGCGCCCAGCCGTCTGCCGTGCGGCGCTTGCACTCGTTTTCTTCCTCGGTGATAAAATCGTCGCTGCCGCGCTTTTTGCGGCGGTACAGCGCGCGGCGGAAGCAATATTCGTCTTCGCCGAGCGCAAAATGGTAGACGACCTCGGTGCGGTCGCTGTCTGCGGCGGCAAGGCAGCGCATATCTTGAAACGTGCGCCGCCCGCCCGTCGATTTATAAAAGAGCGCGATGCTCATGGCGTCGAGCAGCGTCGTTTTGCCGCCGCCCGTCTGTCCGGTGATGAGGAACAGCCCCGCTTCGTTCAGCTTTTCAAAATCGATGACGGTGTGCTCCAGATACGGTCCAAACGCCGAAAGCTCCAAACGGATCGGTCTCACGTTGCATCGCCCTCCAGTTCCTTTAGAATTTCCGCAAGCAGCGCTTCGTCCTCCGGCTGCGCTTCCTCACCGCAGACCTCCTTTAAAAAGCCGCGGAAAAGCTCCGCGCGGCTGCGGCTGTGCAGATCGGCTTCCGCCTGCGTGCCTGCGTGCTGCTTTAAAAACCACGTGCTGCGCACGCCGAGTACATTCGGGTAATAGGGGCGCAGTCGGTCGGCCGGACGGAAAACAGGCTCGTCGTCGGTGAGCAGAATTTCCACATAGTCTTCATTGGGCGCCGCCTGCCCGTTTTCGAGCAGCGCCGCAAACGTACCCTCTATGCGCTTTACGTCGTGCAGAGGGGTTACGGGGATGCACGTTGTTTCCACCGTGTCGCCGAGCGTGACGAGCGTCATGCTCTTTTTCTGGTGCGCTTCGTCTACGGAATATTTGAGCGGTGAGCCCGCGTAGCGCGCCGTGTCGCCTGCCCTTTGCGCCGCGTGCAGGTGCCCGAGCGCCGCATAGTCAAACGGGGAGAAGACATCCGTCGGCACATCGCCCGCGCCGCCGACGAAAAGGCGGCTTTCGGAATCGGAGGTGGAGGCCCCTGCCGCAAAGCAGTGCGCGACCAAAACGTGCTTTTTCGCGGGGTCAAACGCTTTTTCCATTTTTTCGACCGCCGCGCGCATGCAGGCCCCCGCGCCGCGCAGCGTTTCATCGCCTAAAAAATCGCGCATCTGAGCGTTTTCAAAGTACGGCAGCGGGAAAATCTGTATGTTGCCGATCTCGACCGGCGTAAACGCGTCTTTAAGCTCCGTGATGATATGGATGCCGTGCCGCGCAAGCAGGCTTTTGCCCACCGCAATGCGGTCCGGGCTGTCGTGGTTGCCGGAAATGATGACGGCGGGGATGCTCCGTTCGCACAGCGCATCGATGAGCTCGTCGAATAAATGAATCGCATCGACCGAGGCAATCTGCCGGTCGTACAGATCGCCCGCAATGAGCAGCGCATCAGGTTTATATGCATCCAGCGCAGGCAAAAGCGACTGCCGCACAAAATGCCGCTGGTCATCCATTAAGCTGCGACCGTACAAAAGCCTGCCGAAGTGCAGGTCTGCAATATGTAAAAGCTGCATAGCGTCTCCTTTTAAATTTTTAGTCTGACTTTTTTCTGAATTTGCCGGCGAGCACCTTTTCAGGGGTGCCAAACCGTGCTATAATAATAAAATAGTTAACAGTATTATATCATGTCCGTTGGAGGATAAACAGTGAGAAAACATAAATTTTTATCGATATGCGCAAGCGTTTTGCTGTCGCTTTCCGTTTTGACGACCGGCGTTTTGGCCGATACAGCCGAAAGTACCGCGAGCGATATTTCCACAGCTTCCGATACCTCGACTTCGGAAACCGACAAAACGACAAACACGGTCGTGGCCAAAAGCAGCGAAATGGGCTTTCCGTGCGATAAGCTCACAGACCCGAACAGCGCTTCTATTTATATGGTGAGCCTCGACACCGATACCGTTGTCTATACATATAATCCGGACGAGCGCCGCCCCATGGCTTCCATGACGAAGATCATGACGTATATCGTCACGGCGGAAACGGTCAGTGACCTGCAAAACACGCGCACTACGGTGCCGGAAAGCGTTGCCGAGGAGCTTGAGGGCACGGGCTCGTCTTTGGCGGAAATTCAAACGGGCGAAAGCTTTACCATCTATGAGCTTTTGAACCTGATGATGGTGCCCTCCGGCAATGATGCCGCGCTGACGCTTGCAAAATATGTGGATTCTTTGAATATCACGGCCGACGACCCGCAGTATGACGAAGACGGTGACGGCAAAATGAGCTGTGTGGAGCTGATGAACAAGAAGGCCGCGGAGCTCGGCTGCACGAACACGCATTTTGTGAACCCGCACGGCCTGTATGATGAAAACCACTATACCACCGCGCGCGAGATGGCGACCATCACGGAGTATGCGCTGACAATGCCGTATTTTACGGACGTCACCTCGCAGACGTATTACACGCAGCCGCCGACGAACATGACAAACGAGGAACGCACCGTCACCACGACGAACCGCATGCTTTTGAGCTATGACGATGAGTATTACACCTATGCCACCGGCGTAAAGACCGGCTCCTTGAATGAATCCGGCTACTGCATTTCCGCCACGGCTACGTATGACGGGTACAGCTACCTTGTCGTTTGCATGGGCAGCCCGTATATCGACAGCGAGGGCAACCATATCGATTATCACGGCGAAATGTACGATGCCGCGACGCTGTTCCGCTGGGCATTTTTGAATATCGAAAACAAAACGCTCGTTACGGACGGCGAGCTTCTCGGCGAGGTGAACCTCAAATACGCGTGGGGCAAAGACCGCCTGCAGGTGCTGGCGCAGGGCAATCTCACCGCAACACTGCCGAGCAGTCTGGAAAGCGGCGCCATCACCACAAAGCTCGATCTGCCCGAAAGCGTGAAAGCGCCCATCAAAAAGGGCGATTACGTCGGTACCGCCACGTTCTATTATAACGGCGCGGAGCTTTCCACCGTTGCGCTCGTCGCCGCGGAAAGCGTGGAGCGCAGCGAGATCGTGCAGGTTTTGCAGCAGGGGCAGGAGGTGCTCACCTCCACGTGGTTTATTGTTACGGCCACCATTTTGCTGGTCTTGGCTGCCGCGTATGCTATCCTTGCCATCCTGATGAACCGTAAAAACAAAAAAGTCCGCCGCGTAAAGAAGTACAGAGATTTATAAGTACAGAACAAAACCCCGATCCGTTTCATGTGCGGAATCGGGGTTTTAACGTTCACAGAGCGAACAATTCACTTGCCGTAAGGCAAATTTCACCATAATCTCCTACGTTCTCACCTGCCGGCTCGGTCGGGGCTGGACGGTCGCCACCGGCGACCAGCCCCCTTCGGGTTATGCGCCGCGGGCGCATAGATGGAAAGTCGCAGGCACAAACTTGCCCAAAACAAGAAGAAACTCAGTTGTTCAAAAGAACAACTGAGTTTCTTTGGAAGGGGTGGACACTTTAGATGCCGCCTTCAAATACTTCAATCAAAGTCTTTTATGCGTCAATTTTTATACGCAAAGTATTTGCCAGCTGATAACGATTTTGTGCTTGAATTTCACTATACACATCTAAAGTACCGCTAACATCTTCAATAGTAGCAACCAGTGCGTATGGAACATCTAAATTTTCCTCATCCCAACGAGAGAAAAAAGTTCCAGCCATATTTGCCAGTCACCAGAATTAAACGACGTAAATGTTTTAGTGAATTGACAACAGACATCCCATTTCCTTCGGCCTTCAGAATAGTCTTGTGCTACCGGCAACAAACGGCCATCTGGATGAGACTTTTTAGTGAGGCTCGAATAAACGCTCCTAAATATTCGCTACCCTTTGTGCGATCAACCGGTGGTAGCGTAAGACAAGTGACAGTAACGCGAGCTACATTTCTGCCTACCTGAGCAGCTAAGGCAACACCGCACAAAGAAAAAATATGATATAATAATACTATGGATAAGCAGATGAGTCTGTCGGGCCTGAGCGATGAATTGAGCCAGGTGCGGACAAAGAAGAAAGAATTTCTGAGTCAGATAGAGCGCATCGTGCCGTGGGGAGAGTGGATCGAACTGATCCGGCCGCACTATTACAAAGGAGAGCGCGGCAATAAGCCCTACGATCTAGAACGGATGCTGCGGATTTATCTGGTTCAAAACCTGTATGATCTGTCGGACAAGGCAACGGTAGCGGAAGTGATCGACAGCCGTGCATTCTCGGAATTCTGCGGAGTGGAATCGAGCAATCAGGTGCCGGACGGAGATACACTGGGTCGGTTCCGGAATTTGCTGCTCCGCAGCGGGCTGCAGGAGAAGTTGTTTGCGCAGGTGGTATATCTGCTGCAGGAAAGAGGCCTGCTGCTGAAGAAGGGAACCATAGTGGACTCTACCCTGATCGCAGCGCCGTCCTCGACAAAGAACAGGGAAAAGAAACGAGACCCGGAAGCGCACTCGGTGAAAAAGGGGAACAGCTGGCACTTCGGCTATAAAGCTCACATCGGCGTGGATAAAGACAGCGGGTTGGTTCACACAGTAAAGGTCACCAGCGCCAACATCCATGATGTGACGATGGTGCCGGAGCTCTTAACCGGCGATGAGGACAGCGTATATGGCGACAGCGGCTGCCTGGGCGCTGAAAAGCGGGAAGACGCCGTTCTTTTCAATGTCAATGGCCAGGGCAAAAGGATCCGTTACAAAATCAACAGACGGCCCTCGCAGAGTAAACACGCAGACAATCGTTCCCGCGGGCAGATCAAACGCCGCGAAAAGGAGAAATCCTCCGTACGGGCCAAGGTAGAGCATGTCTTTGGGGTAGTAAAGGGCCAGCTTCGATACCGGAAAACTAGGTACCGAGGTCTGCGAAAACAGATTGCCAAATTGAATATCCTGTTCGCGCTGGCGAATCTGATTCTGGCTGACAGGCGATCCTGCCTGACGGCTTAAATCAGTGTGGCTGCAGCGCTGATGGAATGGCGTATATATGCCCTGCCGGGTGGAATCTTCCCACAGGGCCTTTCCTTTTGCGTGTTCTGCGGTGTTGCCCTAAAATTTCAGAGAGGGATTTGATCTCAAAATCCACCTCGACACACCGGGTTGCAAATGTGTGTCTGAGGGTGTGGAAATGTACCCCCTCCAGATTGCAGTTCTTTGTGTACTCCTTCAGCCTGTTCTGCAGGCAACGGGGTTCCATGAACTGATCTTCAGTTCCCGTTAAAAGAAAGGCGGCGGGGTTCTTTGCTTTCCAACGTCTGCAAAGCCCCGCCGCATATTCTGTCAATGGAATGTCTCTGATGGAAGTCTCACTTTTGGGTTCAGTGATAATTACCTTCGTTCTTGTTTGACCTTCCTCACTGGTATCTTTGATCCGCTGCATAGTGTAATGCACATGAATAACATTTTCGGAAAGATCGACATCCGACCATCGCAGCGCACATATTTCGCCGATCCGCATCCCGGTCATCAGTGCAAGCAGCGTTCCAAATTTTCGCGCATCCATATCCGTGAGAAGATAGCTTGTGAATATTGCTTGTTCGTCCTTGTTCAGGACACGCATTTCTTTCCGTGAATCCTTGGGATACACAATATCGATATGCGGCATAGACGGAAGTTGACGGGAAACATACTTCAGAATTGAACGCAGCAAGGTGAGAATGTCCCGTACTGTTTTCGGAGATAATCCGTTTTCAGACAACAACTCATACGAGAACTGCTCGATCAGGACGGAGGATAACGACTGGACATAGTAGTTACCCAGTTTGGGTTTTATGTGCTTGTCCAACATGGAAAGGTATTTGACGTATGTGGATTCTTTGACTTTGCTCCGGTTGATCTTCAGCCACTCATCGCAGTAGCTGGAAAAGCATCTGCGGGTACCTCCGCCTGTGTGCGGAAGGTTCTGTACCAAACGAGCCTTCGCCTCGGTTACCTTTGCTTTCGCCTCTCGGTAAGTCTTCCCATAGCAGTACCCGTATGCGGTTTTTCCCTCCGTTGTGCATCCCTTTACATAACGGGCTTCCCAACGGCCATCTTTCCTTTTATAAATGTTTTCTCCTTTTCTAGGCATAATGATGTTCCTCCTTCAGATTTTGAATATGGTTATTTTAGCGCTGATCTGTGAAAAAACCAGTGATATAATAAGACCATGGATAAACAGATGACAATGACTGCGCTGAGTGATGAGCTGGCGCAGGTACGGACAAAGAAGAAAGAATTTCTAGCCCAGATCGAACGGATCGTCCCGTGGAAGGAATGGCTTACGCTGATCCAGCCGTGCTATTATAAAGGAGAGCGCGGCAATAAACCCTATCCACTGGAGACCATGCTGCGGTTGTATCTGCTGCAAAATCTGTATGACCTGAGTGATGAAGCAACAGCGGCGGAGGCAATCGACAGCCGGGCATTTTCAGAGTTCTGCGGCGTTGATTCCAGCAATCAGGTGCCGAACGGAGATACCATTGGCCGCTTTCGGAACCTGCTGGTGAAGAATGGACTGCAGGAGAAACTGTTTGCACAAGTTGTTACCGCGCTCACTGAACAGGGCCTTATCCTGAAAAAGGGAACGATCGTAGATTCCACCATTATTTCCGCGCCGTCTTCCACCAAGAACAAGGAGAAAAAGCGGGATCCGGATGCACATCAGGTCAAGAAGGGCAACACATGGCACTTTGGCTATAAAGCCCATGTTGGTGTGGATAAGGACAGCGGACTGGTACACACAGTGGAGGCGACACCAGCCAATGTCCATGATGTGACGCAGACTTCATCCCTGCTGACCGGTGAGGAAGATGTCGTTTACGGCGACAGTGGCTATCTTGGAGCCGGGAACCGTGAGGACGCGATCGTTCGGAACAAATCCGGACGCAAGATCAAATACAAAATTAACCGACGTCCATCTCAATTAAAAAAGCTGAGCAAGAGCGGCCAGTATGCCGCAAAGAAAGTAGAACACGCAAAGTCTTCTGTTCGGGCAAAAGTAGAGCACGTATTCGGTGTCGTCAAGAAACAGCTGCAATTTCGAAAAACGCGATACCGAGGGCTCGAAAAGCAGCGAGCCAAATTCAATATCATGTTCGCATTGGCGAATCTGCTTCTGGCTGACAGGCCCTGCCTGGCGGCTTGAAGTTGTGCGCTCTCGCGAAGAAATGCGCCGGGAAGCCTATGGTTTCCTGCCTGATGGGTGATTCGACAGCGCTTGCCTCAGCAATTGTGCGGTGCTGCCATAGGACGATAGTCTTTCGAGAAAGGAAAACGATATGTCGTTGAGAAAAAAGCTGACATTGTCTATGCTCATGATTGCGGTGATCCCCGCGGTGGTACTGGGAGGCTTTTATTATCAGTATTTCAGCGGGGTCCTTTTGAGCAACGTGCAGCAGCAGGAGCTGCAGAATAACAGCCAGATTATTTACAGCGTTGATAACTTTTTCAATTCAATCTTCAAGATTTCCGATTCCCTGCTAATGAATGAAGAGCTCATAGACATTCTGCAGAAAAGCTATGAGGAACAGAGTTCACCTCTCGAAGGATACCGCGACAAGGCACAGGTGGACAAGCTGCTTTACAAGGACGGCTATTACCTGGATGGCAGAATAGAGACTATCGCCATATTTCCGAGGAACAACAGCATGTTTTACTACTGCACAGAGGGAAACGTCAATCCGTCCTATGATATCCATGCGGAAGAGTGGTACGAAAAGATTGCCAGTAAAGAGGGGGCGAAAGTATTGGTGGGAGTGCACCAAAACCGTCTGGTGTACGCATTCTCCGACGCAGCCAGCCCCTATTGCGTAACTGTCGGAAGATCAATTTACTCCCCATATGATTCCCAACTGCTTGGCACTATGCTAATCAACATTAACGTACACGATCTCCAGACCTGCTGGCCGGCTTTCAAGGAAGATTCGCAGGAGCGGTTTTACCTGCTGGATGACGAAAACAACGTTGTGTTCAGCAATCTGACGGAGGAGATTGGCGGTAAATTCTTTCAGGGCGGCCTGGAAGACGGCATTTCTTCCTGCCGAATCGACGGGAAATTGTACGATACGATCGTCTCGGGCTCCAAAAGCCTGGGATGGAAAAGCGTCAAAATGATTCCACGCAGCCAGTTGGATCAAGAGATCGCCGTTGTTTCTTATATGACGCTCCTCCTCATGCTGATCCTTACGGTTCTGGCAGTTCTGGTTTCAATCTTTATTTCCAAAATCTTTACACGTCCGCTTCAGGAGCTTTATGTGAAGCTCCAGCGCTTTGAAGAGGAAAAAAGCGGGATTCCGCTCCCTGAAAATCAGGTGGAGATCAAAGGCCTTTCCCGCAGCTACCAGCACATGATCAACGAGATCAACGCCCTCACCATCAAAAACTACGAGACGCAGATCCAATTGCGCAGGGCAGAACTCATGGCGCTCCAATCCCAGATCAATCCCCATTTTATCTACAACACGCTCAATTCCATCAAGTGGATGGCGGATATGCAAGGATCCAAGCGTATGGTAACGGCGTTGGATTCCATGATCAAGCTCATGCAGTTTTCCTCCAAAAACAGCCGGGAGGTCATCCGGATTCAGGACGAGATCGATCTGATCCGGGACTACATCAACCTGATCAACCTCAAATATTTCGACAGGATCTTTGTTGATGTCCATGTGGAGCCGGGCTTGGAAAACTGCGAAACGCTGAAATTCCTTCTGCAACCGATCGTAGAGAATTCCATCTACCACGGTTTCAGCAGTATGGTCCGGCAATGCACGGTGCAGATCAACATTACCCGAAAAGAAGACCGTATTCTGTATGAGGTGATCGACAATGGCAAAGGGATGAGCAAGGAGAAGATCCGACAGGCTCTGGAGGAAGATCATCCCCTCAACTCCCATTCGTTTAACAAGATCGGTCTTTATAATGTGAATAAGAGAATCCAGTATATTTTTGGAGAGGAGTACGGTATTCAAATCGACAGCGAACCCGGCAAGTACACGAGGGTGATTGTGGAAATTCCAGCCCGTATCTATAAGGAGGAGATGGCAAATGCGTAACATCGGGATCGCGATCATTGATGACGAGAGCCTGGTCCGGCTCGGAATCAAATCTTCTGTGGCGTGGGAAGAGTATGGCTATGAGATTGTAGGAGAAGCGGACAACGGGCAGACCGGCCTGGAGATGATCAGGGAAAAACACCCGGATATCGTCCTGCTCGACGTCTGTATGCCGGTGATGAACGGGATCGAAGTTCTGAAATCCCTGCAAAAGCTGAAGATTCAGTGCAAGGTTATTATCTTGAGCTGCCACGATGATTTCTGTTTTGTAAAAGAGGCAATGAAGAACGGTGCGTTCGATTACCTGAGAAAAAATGAGATCAACAGCGCGAACATCCTGACGGTTCTGGAGGAGGTACGGCACTCACTGTGCAAAAAGCAGGACGAGGGGCAGGGAGGCTGGGACAGCTACGCGCGTCATGTCTGCCTGCACCGTCTGATCACCGGCAGCAGCGAACCTGCTGAACGGCAGTTGCCTGTCAGTCAATTGCACATCCGGGAAGGAAACCTCTGCTGCATTGTGTTTGCAGTGCAGAATTACCAGAAAGTACAGGCCCGTTACGGAGAGGGACGCCCCTTCCCACTGGAACAAAGCGTTATCAACCTCACAGTGGAAGTGCTGCACCAGTGGACGCAGGAACTGGAAGTTTTTCTTCTGCAGGAAAACCGGTATGTTATCCTGCTGAGCAGTCAGAACAGTGTCAGCAGCACCCAGTGGGAGGAGAAAGCCTGCAGCCTGGTCCACGAACTCCACACCGTGTTCCAGAATTATCTGAATGCTGACACCTGCTACGGTGTCAGCAGCGCCGTCTCGAAATTCTCTGCACTGCCGGAGGCGTTCGAGCACGCGCGCTACTCTCTGCAGCTTCACTATTTTCAGCCGGACAGGTTCCTTATCAAGGAGATGCGCAAGCCGGATCGGACGATGAGCCGCCCGGAAGTCAAGGAATGCCTTGGCAATATCAATATCTGTGTGTCGCAGAAGCAATACACGCAAATCTTTTCCCGATTTTATGCTTTCATCCAGTGGCTGCAGCAGCACCACAGGGAGAACCTGGACGTTATGGGGGTGCAGAACTTTTTCTCCAATATGGTGCGCTTCCTTCTCCTGCAGGAGGGAAAGGCGCCGGAAGAAACGGTGGAAAAGCTTCAGGCCTGCGAAACCGTGGAGGAAGCGCAGCGTTTCCTTGAGGACTTCCAAAAGGGGTTGAAGACAGGAGAGCCGGCTCTTGACCAGAAAAACTACCTGATTCGCGAGGCGGCGGATTATATCCGGCAGAATTTGAGCCGCGGCGACATCTCGCTCGATGAGATCGCCGACCACCTGATGATCAGTAAGTCTTATCTCTGCCGCCTGTTCCAAAAAAAGCTCGGAGTTTCCGTGCAGCACTATATCTACAGAATCCGGATTGAACAGGCGAAGGAGTACCTGAACGACTTCCGGCTGAAAATCTACGAGGTGGCAGAGCTTACCGGCTTCAACAGCTCCACCCATTTTAATATCGTCTTTAAAAAGATTATGCGGTGCACTCCGGCAGAGTACAGGAACGGCCTGAAGCAGTGAGGGAAAGGTCAATATGAATAAATAAAGTTCAAGATCCTCCGCGGGTTTAAGCTTTGTGTACTAAAATTGTTCAATATCCTGATGTTTTCTTCAACAGCGTTTATGGAAAATAGTGAACAGATTCTCTATGATATAAGTAACCTAATTCGGGAAAACAGACAAAATGGAGGAATGCAGAAATGAAAAAATGGAAGGTTGCCTTAATTGGCTGCGGATCGATCGCGGACAATACGTATCTTCCCCGGATCGGCGAGATTCCGGAGGCGGATCTGGTTGCAGTCTGCGATATCATCCCGGAGAGAGCAAAGAACTATGCAGAAAAATTTCATGTGCCGGCCTGGTACACCAGCATCGATGAACTGCTGGAGAAGTGCGACTTCGAGATCCTGATGAACACGACATCGATCCCAGCGCACCACGAGATCAACATGAAGGCGCTGCGGGCCGGAAAGCATCTTTACTCACAGAAGCCCGTCGGCCTGACGGTGGAGGAGGTGACCGAGCAGATCGAGGCTGCCAAGGCAGCCGGTGTGAAATACACTGCTTCACCGATCCACATGCTGCGTGACGACATCCGCTTTGCCAAAAAGCTGATTGCCGACGGCTGCATCGGGGAGATTATGAAGGTGCACACCAACGTTTGCCACGGCGGCCCGGAATATTTCCAGTACCGCACGGCGGACCCCACCTGGTTCCACCGGCCCGGCAGCGGCGCCCTGTACGACATGGGCGTCCACGGCCTTACCATGACCACGGGCATCCTTGGTCCCGCGAAGGCTGTGGGCTGCATGGCCAAAATCTCCGAGCCTGTCCGCACGGTAAGAACCGGTACCTTTGACGGCATGCAGATCCAGGCCGACCAGCTGTACGATAACTACATCATTACGCTCGATTACGGCGAGAGAACCATGGCGGTGGTGGAGTCTGGTTTCTGCCAGAAGGACAGCCGCGCACCTCAGATGGAGATTTTCGGTACAAAGGGAACGATCACTTTCGTCAACAACGGTAACATGAACCCGCTCGATTCGCTGGAAGTTTACCTTGATGCGCCGGAGCGCGGTATTCGCGGCTGGCTGAAGCCTATGGAGTGGGATGTTCCGGCTTCTGAGATGAACTTTTTCCAATGCAAGGTGGTTCAGGATCTGATCCATGCCATTGAGGAGGACCGTCCCGTCGGTTTGCCCCCGGAGCACGCCAGACACGTGGTGGACATCATGTGCACTATTCCGGAAGCGATCAAGACAAAGAGCATTGTCCCGCTGCACACCACTTTCTGAGCAGAGGGGAACTGATCACAGATGAGGTGAATGTTATGAAGAAATATCGCATTGGTCTGGTGGGCTTCGCTCACATGCACGTTTTGGGTCAGATCCAGCCGTTTCTGTCCATGCCGGAGCGCGTGGAATGGATCGGTGCCTCGGATATCAAGCCGATGGTAGAGTCTGAATATTTTGAAAGCTCCAGCCGCTCCATGAACCTGAAGCTCTGTCAGGAGCAGTGTGGGTTCACCCGCGTGTTTGAGGATTACCGTGATCTTCTCGATCTCAAACCCGACCTTGTCCTTGTGAACTGCGAGAACGCGTTTCACGGAATCATTATCCCCGAGATCCTCATGCGCGGGATCCACGTGGTGGTGGAAAAGCCGTTGGCCTATTCCACTGAACACGCCATGGCTATTGCCCGCGCTTCCCGGATCGGTAAGGCGGACTGCATGGTCAATTGGCCGACCACATGGCAGGCCAGCGTCCGCCTGGGCCAGAAGCTTGTCAGCGAAGGCGTTGTGGGAAAGGTGTACCGTTTCCAGTTCCGCAACCCGGATTCCATGGGTCCGTTCTCTTACGGCCAGGTCATGACGGATCGGCAGCTGGGCAAGGAATGGTGGCATCAGGAAGCGGCGGGAGGCGGCAGCTTGCTGGACTACTGCTGCTACGGCACCATCCTTTCGAACTGGTACCTGGGCGAAAAGCCTCAGGGCGTGTATGGCTTGAAGGCGAACTTTAACCACCGGTTTGGCGACGCGGAGGACTACGCCTCCCTGATGGTTCGGTACCCCGAGGCGGTTTCCATTCTGGAGGGAACCTGGAACACCATAAGCAGCGGCTATCCCTCCGGGCCCATTGTCTGGGGCGAAAAGGGCGCCCTGATTGTGGAAAACGGCGGCGATCACGGCATTCATGCCAACGTTTGTGTTTACCTCGATCGTTATTCCACAACGCCCAGCAAGGTGTATTGCTCCGACGACTACCCGCTGCCTGAGGGAAGATCCAACCTGGCTCAGGAGGTCTTCCATCACCTGGAGACCGGAGAACCGGTACACTACACCATGGATCTCAATAACAATCTTTGGTCTGCCGCTATGTTGGATGCGGGAATTCGCTCCAGCCGGTCGTTGAAAATGGAAGAAGTAAAAACCGCTTGTTGGACGATTGGGTAATATAAGAGGAGGATGCTACATGAAACTTGCAAACGTTTCCTGGGGTTGGACGCCGATCCCGGAGGATATGCCGCATGGGGACTCTCTGATCCGAATCGCGGATCAGATCCGTGAACTCGGCTTCGAGGGCGTGGACTATCTGGGAACCCCGGAAGCACTGGATGAATTCTTCACGGAGGAAGCCTGCCGGGCGCTGGGGGATCACTCCCGCTCCATCGGCCTTGAACCCAACGTGTTCGTCTTCCAGGACGCTTCGTGGAACGACGCCTGCAGCGAAAAAAGGGAGGACAGCGTCAGGCACTTCGAGAAGGCCGCACAGGCCGCAAAGTGGATCGGATGCCGGATTGTCTCCACGCTGGTGCCGATGCCCTGCGGCGCAACCCCCTGGAAGTTCAACCCCGCCGCACCGGCGATCAAGCAGGGATACCATATGCCCGCCGACTACTGCTACCAGAAGGACTGGGATACCCTGATGGACAGTTACCGCAAGTGTCTGGCCATTGCAAAGCGGTACGGGCTGCGCATGTCCGTGGAGTGCTTCCCCTATTCCATGATCTCCACACCGCACGCCATGCTGCAGCTGCTCAAGGACGTCGATGACCCGGATTTCGGCATTCAGCTGGACACGAACCACCTGATCATGCAGCACATCGATCCGGAATGGACGATCTACATGCTGGGAGGCAAACGTATTTTCAATGTTCACTGCAAAGACAGCGATGCCGTCTCCAGAAACAACATCCCCGCCGGCTGCGGCATCACCGACTATCCCGCTGTGATTCAGGCGCTGAAGAATGTCGGGTATGACGGGAACCTTTCTGTCGAGCTGGAGTTCACAGACAACCCCCGCCGCTACAACAAGCAGGCGATGGATCATCTCAAGCTCTGCCTTGCGGGTGAATACTGAGCTGCCGTCTGGAGGCACACAGGGGGTATCCCCCTCGATCCGGGCGCGGCGCCGAATAAAAATTATGTTTTTTTTGGAAGAGGAGTAGGAGTAATGAAGCAGTATAAGGTTGCCATCATCGGCAACGGTATGATTTGCAACGCGGCACATATTCCCGCCTACAAAGCCATGGGTGACAAGGTGAAGATTGTCGCAGTGGCAGATATCCGCGAGGAAGCCGCCAAAGAAACCGCCGAGCGTCACGGGATCCCCAAGTACTATGTGGATCCGTATAAAATGCTGGAGGAGGAGAAACCCGACATCATCTCCGTGTGCACACCGAACGCATACCACAAGGAGTATACCCTTGCCGGTTTCCGTGCGGGCTGCCATGTAGTCTGCGAAAAGCCTGTGGCTGTAACCTGCGCGGATGCGGAGGAGATGTTCAACGCGGCGGAGAAGGCGGGGAAACATCTGTTTGTCATCCAGTCTCTGCGTTTCACGGGTAACTTCAAAGCGGCTGCCGGACTGGCAAAAAGCGGTTGCCTGGGAGACATTTACTACGCGGATCTGAACCTGGTCCGGCGCCGCGGCGTTCCGAGATGGGGCATGTTCCACATGGCGAAAGAAAATGTGGGCGGCGCCTTCTGCGACCTGGGCGTTCATATGTGCGACTACCTGATGTCAATTTCCGGTAACCCGAAGATGGTTTCCGTCAGTGGAAGTGCTGTGACCAGGATCGTCAACAAGGAGAAGAATATTGAGTTCTCCAATGCGGAGAGCGGAGCTCCCACCGGTCTGTTCACTCCCAGAAAGTTCGACATGAAAGAGTTTGATGTTGAGGAATTTGCCAACGGCTACATTCGTCTGGAAAATGGCATGACAGTCACTTTCAAGATCTCCTGGGCGCTGAATCTGCCCAACAGCAACACTGTCAGCATCTGCGGAGACAAGGGCGGTCTGACCATTGGGGACGATGGACTCAAGCTGCTCACGACGCAGGGCAATTACCAGGCCGACGTTTTGCCGAGAGTTTTCCCCGACCCATATACGGAGCTCTCAGATTTCACCGGCCACATCCACGAGATGAACTACATCCTGAAGGTCCTCAACGGGGAAATGACCATGGAGGAATACCCCATCCAGAAGGACGAGGTTATGAATGTGGTTGCGATCATCGAAGCGTTTTACAAATCTGCACAGCTGGGCAGGGAAGTCACTGCTCAGGAACTGGACCGGTAAGCGGAAGCTGCAAGGGATATTTGCACAGAGCACGGCGTGACGGAAGAACTTGCCGTTTCGCCTTGGGACGAAACGCAACAGGGGGACTCTGCCCGGGCGGGAGAGCCCCCTGTTCTGGTGTGCGAGACGACAACGGAAGGGGAGGAATCCATGAAAGGAATCATAACGGAGATCGAGAGGTTTGCGCTGAAAGACGGACCGGGGATCCGCACCACAGTGTTTTTCAAGGGGTGCAACATGGCGTGCAAATGGTGCCATAACCCGGAAACGCTGTCGGTTCGGCCACAGCTGATGATTTATCCGGACAAATGCATTGGCTGCGGCGCCTGTGTGGAGGCCTGCAGGGCGGGAGCCAGAACCCTCGGCAAAAACGGTGCCCTGCAGTACGATCGCACCGCCTGCAAGCACTGCGGAGCCTGCGCCGCGAACTGCTTCTCCGGTGCTCTCGTCATGTCCGGAAAGGAGATGACCGTTGAGGAAGTGATGGAGGAGATCCTGCAGGACAGGGCTTACTACCGGAATTCCGGCGGCGGCGTAACACTCTCCGGCGGCGAGGTTTCCACGCAGCCAGAATTTGCCCTGGAATTGCTGCAGGCCCTGAAAAAGGAGGGAATTTCCACGGCGATCGAGACGAACCTGCATGCGCCATGGAGCGTCTACGAAAGAATGCTGCCCTTCCTCGATCTGGTGATGTTCGACATCAAGATTTTCGATGAGGAAGCGCACAGACGCTGGACCGGCGTGAGCAATCGTCAAATCCTGGAGAACGCAAAGAAGGTGGCGGCTTCCGGCAAGCCTTATCTGGTGCGTACCCCGGTGATCCCCGGAGTGAACGACACGGAGGAGGAGATCGGCAGCATTGCCAACTACGTGGGAACCCTGGGAGGCGCTCAATATTATGAGCTTCTGCTGTTCAATCCCCTGGGAGAGAGCAAGTATGACGCCCTGCAGATGGACAATACATTTGCCGGGACCCGCCCCACTGGAGAGGAAGGCGCAGCACGCCTGAAATGGGTGGCCGCTCAAACGCCCGGACTTTCCGTGAGGGTAGGCTGACGAAGAAAGGGAGAGGTTGTATGGTCAACAGAATCAATATATTCCAGCCGGATGCTCCCATGAGCTACGATGACAGGATCAAAATTTTAAAGGAAAGAAAGCTTGAGGAAACCAGGGTGAAGTCCACCATGAAGGTGTATCAGGACGGGGATGACTATGGAAGCATCCCGGCTCCGGAGACGTACCAGTTCCATTGCATTCCGAACCATGAGAACGGTTCCTGGTACGGGTATGACGGGTGGAGCAAGAATTTTTACAAGCTGATGACTGAGCACCCGGTCTACATTGATCCGGTGGACGCGTTCACCTGCCGCTGGATGTTCAGTATGATCTGGTTTGACGAGAAATCCCCGGACAAGGGGCTGAACTGGAACCCGAATTTTCCCTACGATGATCTCAAGCCGGAACAGGAACTGTATGGCATTATCTCCGGGATCGGCTCGGACGCGCACTTCGGCGGCGACTACCGGATCGGGTTGAGCCTTGGCTGGGGCGGGATCTTGGAAAAGCTGGCTTTCTACCGCAAAAAGCACCCCGAACACGCAGAGTTTTACGACGCGGAGGAACTTGTGGTGCACGGTGTGCAGAACTGGATCTCGCACGCGATTGAGGAGAGCGAGCGTCTGGCCCGTGTGGAGCGCCATCCGGTCCTGCGGGAAAACCTGCTTCAAATGGCGCAGGTAAATCGCAACATCCTCAACGGTGCGCCCAAAACCATGCGGGAAGCCTGTCAGTGGGTTTGCTGGTTCAACATGGCCAGCCGCACCTACAACCGCGACGGAGCGGGTTTCCAGCTCGATGACGTGCTCAAACAGTACTACGATGCCGACATGAAAGAGGGGAGGATCACCAGGGACGAGGCGATCTTCTACATCGCTTGTCTGTTGCTCAACGATCCGCACTATTACCAGATCGGAGGGACAAACGAAAACGGCGATCCCCTGCTCAGCGAGTTCAGCTATATGGTGCTCGAGGGAGCGGATAAGCTGGATTCGGCTTGCAACATCACGGTAAGAGTGGACGAAAACATCGACAGAAAGTTCCTGAACAAAGCGGTGGACTACCTGTTCAAGAACAAGAACGGCTGGCCGCGCTTTTCCGGTGACGAGGCCCTGAACAGAGGCTTCATGCGTTTGGGCTATCCCGAATCGCTTGCCCGGCAGAGGATCGCGGTGGGCTGCCACTGGATGAGCTTGCCCGGCATGGAGTACAGCTTGAATGACTGCATCAAAATCAACAGCGCTAAGGTGTTCGAGGTTGCCATGGATGAGATGATGAGCCATAAGGGCCCATACTCCACACAACTGCTGTGGGATCTGTACCAGAGACATATGGCCCGGGCTGTAGAGGTAACTGCCGAGGGTATCGCGTTCCACCTGCGGTACCAACAGTACAACGAGCCGGAGCTGATGTTGAACCTGATCAGTCATGGTCCTATCGAAAAAGGTCTGGATATGACGTGCGGCGGCGCCATGTACTACAACCTCTGCATGGACGGCTCGGCTATTGCCACGGTGGCGGACTCTTTTGGCGCACTGCAGCAGCGGGTGGAGGAGGAGAAGCGGATCGACTGGGAGACGCTTTACCATCATCTGAAAACAGATTTCCAGGATAAGGGCGGTGAGCTTGTACGCCAGATGCTCTCCCGCAGTGCCCGCTACGGCGGCGGAAACACCATCAGCGACCAGTGGGCGGTGAAAATTTCGGAGTCATACTCCAACCAGGTGCGCTCCGTCAGCCAGAAGTATCCGGGCTACCAGTTTATCCCCGGCTGGTTCAGCTGGTCGAATACGATTGTGCTCGGCAAGCAGGTAGGTGCCACCCCCAACGGCCGCCACGCCTTCGAACCGATCAACCATGGGGCCAACCCGCACCCCGGCTTCCGCAAGGACGGCGCCCTCACCGCAATGAGCAATTCCATCTGTGCGGTGCAGCCGGGCTATGGGAATACCGCGCCGGTACAGCTGGAGCTTGACCCTGGTATGGGGCGCGGTGAGGAGGCTGTGCAAAAGATCGCCGACTATATCATGACGCTGTTCGAGCAGGGGGCCACCCTGCTGAACATCAATATTGTGAACGGCCAGCAGATTCTCGAAGCCGACAAGGACCCCAGCAAGTACCCCAACCTGGTGGTACGCGTCACGGGCTTTACGGCGTACTTCTGCTCTCTGACTCCGGAGTTCAGAAAACTGGTGGTGGATCGTATTCTCATACAGGGCTGAACAAATGATTTGGCTTGGCTTCTGTTTTTTCTACGTCACGGTTTTATTGCGAAAATAAATCTTAAATGGCAGGCTGATCAGGAAGCATAAAGAAATATCAGAAATCATTTGGTCAGATACGTAAACTTTCTGCAGGGAGGCATCGTGCAAGCGGTGCCTCCCTGTTTTGATATACTTTAGCGAAACGAGAGCCCCCGACTAGGCCGGGGAGAGTAAAAGAAATTATGGCAACACCGCACAAAGAAAAAATATGATATAATAATACTATGGATAAGCAGATGAGTCTGTCGGGCCTGAGCGATGAATTGAGCCAGGTGCGGACAAAGAAGAAAGAATTTCTGAGTCAGATAGAGCGCATCGTGCCGTGGGGAGAGCGGATCGAACTGATCCGGCCGCACTATTACAAAGGAGAGCGCGGCAATAAGCCCTACGATCTAGAACGGATGCTGCGGATTTATCTGGTTCAAAACCTGTATGATCTGTCGGACAAGGCAACGGTAGCGGAAGTGATCGACAGCCGTGCATTCTCGGAATTCTGCGGAGTGGAATCGAGCAATCAGGTGCCGGACGGAGATACACTGGGTCGGTTCCGAATTTGCTGCTCCGCAGCGGGCTGCAGGAGAAGTTGTTTGCGCAGGTGGTATATCTGCTGCAGGAAAGAGGCCTGCTGCTGAAGAAGGGAACCATAGTGGACTCTACCCTGATCGCAGCGCCGTCCTCGACAAAGAACAGGGAAAAGAAACGAGACCCGGAAGCGCACTCGGTGAAAAAAAAACAGCTGGCACTTCGGCTATAAAGCTCACATCGGCGTGGATAAAGACAGCGGGTTGGTTCACACAGTAAAGGTCACCAGCGCCAACATCCATGATGTGACGATGGTGCCGGAGCTCTTAACCGGCGATGAGGACAGCGTATATGGCGACAGCGGCTGCCTGGGCGCTGAAAAGCGGGAAGACGCCGTTCTTTTCAATGTCAATGGCCAGGGCAAAAGGATCCGTTACAAAATCAACAGACGGCCCTCGCAGAGTAAACACGCAGACAATCGTTCCCGCGGGCAGATCAAACGCCGCGAAAAGGAGAAATCCTCCGTACGGGCCAAGGTAGAGCATGTCTTTGGGGTAGTAAAGGGCCAGCTTCGATACCGGAAAACTAGGTACCGAGGTCTGCGAAAACAGATTGCCAAATTGAATATCCTGTTCGCGCTGGCGAATCTGATTCTGGCTGACAGGCGATCCTGCCTGACGGCTTAAATCAGTGTGGCAGCGCTGATGGAATGGCGTATATATGCCCTGCCGGGTGGAATCTTCCCACAGGGCCTTTCCTTTTGCGTGTTCTGCGGTGTTGCCCTAAAACTTCTGGCATATAGATTTTCACGCGTTCCTTGGTTAGTCTGTTAAGGCTTCCTGTCCTTAAGAAAGTTACTCGAGAAGGAGATGAGAATTTGCTATCCTCCACCGAAGCAATTCCTCTTCCATAAAGGTTATGGGCAAAGGCTAATTCTTCATTTTCCATCTCATCACTTTCCCATAGAGGCTTTGCATTGTGATACAGCAGAGCTTTTGCAAGCAAAATATCATTATTAGGAGTATTGTTACATATTTCCGCTAAATCACCGGCAACAGTAGGAGCGGTAAAACTAGTTCCTGCATCTGGTTCCACAGTTGCATTTGTGGTAAGAACTAACGAGGCCATATCAGCAGGCACATGGGCACCCGCCCCATCTAATGATATAGTACCACCATAAGCACACATATCGGGCTTTGAAAAACCAGCAAAACCTGGCCCTCGTCTACTGTATGGAGCAATAATATTTTTCCCAGAAAGACTACCAACATGATCCTCGCTTGTAACTGCTCCTACTACGATACTGAGCATAGAATCGGCAGGGGGAGCAATTCGCGAATCATCATCATCTAGTATATCGTCAATGGAAGTTTCCGTTTTCCAAAGTTCATGATTTCCGGCAGAAACAACAAACTGGACCCCATATTTCAGCTGCAATGCATCAAGTTCAAATCCTATAAGACTCATCTCATCACCTTAAATAGGAAGACTCGCATTTGCAGATAAGTTGTATATCTTCGAAACCCCATGATAAGCCTCAACAGCCTTTTGAATACGCTGGATTATGATATTTTCTGGAACAGAACCATCAAGTATATTGCAATCAATAACTCTTGCGCGGGGAGTAATGCAATGAGAAAGTGCCAATTGTTGTCCCATATGTGCAAATGATACTCTACTCGCTACTCGTGTTCCGTGATCTCTATCGCCCCCAGGAGATAGGGGAGGCATCCAATGTTCGATTACAAGTTGATCAAACGGAGAAGGAAAGTTTATCCCGGAGTCAAGAACAACGACAATTGGCAGATTTTCTAAATCAATTTCATCATCCATTTGTGCAGAAGATGGAATATTCATCAGAAAATCATCTACACCTACACTAAAAAAACGGGTCTCCTCAATTCTATATATTGCAGAGTCATTCTCAAAACGGCTTAAAGTGCTAGATGGAACAACCGCACGAATTACAGGCGTTCTATCAGAGAGGTAATAGGGGTCCTGCTGAATTTGTCCCTGCACAATGTGAATTTTTTCTTTCACCTTTTCAATTGCTATTGCATAGTCCTTAGATTGCAAATTAGGAATAAACATAAGTTGAATATCTACTGTTTCTGGAGGCCGATCAATATATACTTTTTTTCTTAGCTCTCCGGAATTCTTCTCTGTTCCTATATATGGAGCAATAGCTCTTTTGATTATGTTCTGGTTGATCGATGGACAATGTGTCAGGAAGTATATGACAAAAACATGGTTCGTTTGGAATGATTTTATTAATGAATGCTTGGCTTTATGCTATAAACCAGATATCGTTTTTTAATTTCGGCAGAAATGGATATTGTTCAAAGAAGATTGAGCAGTAGGCCGGTTGTCAAGGAAACGGAAAACATCTTTTCGTTGAAGCGAGTAAATCGGTTATACCATAACTTGGCCAAGGAAAATGGATGGGAGGTCATTGAGAACAACAAGACGTTGGACGATGCGGTTTCTAAAGTTTATCAGAAATTATTGGAGGAACCATCTGTATGAAAAAGCTTCTTATAAATAAAAAGAATGTCACGCTCGTTATAGGAATTGCGGTTGTGATGCCGCTTCTTTCCTTGATGAATGTCCAGATGTCCGTTCAATTTGGCGCTGTGATCGACCGCATGCAAATCACCTCGGTTTTTATCCGTTCTCTCTTGGCACTTATTGTAATTACGGCCCTGACGTATTTTTTGGACAAAATACTCCTGTCGTTTTTTCTCACGCGCTTGTCGTGCAACTTTGTGACCAGTCTGCATCACGCGTTGATACGCAAATTTCACACGATGAATTATCCCTCTTTTTTAAAGAGAAATCCGACAGGCCTTTTCCAAATCTGCAGCAAAGATATCTATGATATTCAGGAATTCTCCATCGAGAGAATCATTCGTTTTATCATTAGCTTAACCACGGGTCTGCTGGCAGCCGTGGAACTTGGCTCGATCAATATCATTTATCCTTTTACCGCTGCGTTTATCTATGCTTTTTCCGTGATCATAGCGAAGCCGATAGGCAAAATGAGCGAGCGCTATTCCAACAACATTCGGGAAAGTGAAAAAGGCTTACGCGTGTCTTCTTCGACTTGGTCGACCACTTTACGCTTCTTAAATCCTTCGGGAGAATTGGCGACCGGATCCACGCTTTCGAGCAGGAGAACAATACGTTCAATGAAACGACCGTAAGGTCGAAGATATGCCTCAATTTTTATAAAACGCTGACCCGCGTCATCAATTCGGTTGCCCCGGTTCTGATTGTTTGCATCAGCATCCCGAGCTTTGCCTCGGGAACAATTACGGCCGGCCAGCTTGTAACGGCTGTCAGCCTGGTTTCGACCCTCTGCGTTCCGATCCAGAATTTTGGCGATATCTATCTCTCCATCAAAAAGACATGGTTTAAGATCAAAGAGATCGACGAGGTGCTCTGCGAAAAAGACGAGCAGCAAATGGAAGTAAGCGAAAATCTGCTGCATGGGGATATTTCCTTCAACAACGTAAGTTACAGAATCAACGATGTGAATATCCTTTCCAACGTGTCTTTCACTATCCCGTATAAAAAGAAAACTGCGATTGTCGGAAAAACCGGAAGCGGCAAAAGCACGACCATGAGTCTGCTATCCGGTTTGCTGACAGGCACAGAAGGCAGTTTGTTTGTGGGCGGGGAGCGGATCACGGAGTCCAATCGGGGACATTGCTGAAAAGCGTTTCCTCGATCCCGAGCACTACATATTTGGTGAATGACACGCTTCGGAACAACCTGCGGCTGGGTGAAGTCAACAGCGGGTGCTGGCGCAGGTGATCGAAAGCTTTGGGATGGATAAGCTGGCCATGAACCTGCCCAATGGATACGATACGGTTATCGGGCCTACGGGCGTGCAGCTCTCCGGCGGGCAGCAAAAGCTGGTCGGCCTTGCAAGGGGCCTGTCTGTGAACCGAAACTTTTTCCTGCTGGATGAAGTGACGACCGGGCTTGATGATCATGCGGTCGAAAAGGTCATGTCCTATCTCCTTGAAATGGACCAGACGCTTGTATTGATTACACATAACCTGAAGTACATCGACCGCATGGACCATATCATTCTGTTTGATGATGGCCGTGTAGTCGCCAGTGGAACATATGATGAAATTTCAAAAGTGTGGGGTGAACTTAATGAAGCGTAGAGATGTATATTTAGAGCTGTTTTTCCATAAAGCAAGATGCCATATTCCGAAAGTAATTCTGTCTATCCTTTCCGGCGTAGTCAGAAGTACGCTCATGCTGCTCCCGACAATGATGCTCCAGAGACTGATCAACAGCGTAACAGGCGACCAGGCACAGTCTGCCAATACCGCTGTTTACGGCGTTCTCTATGTTTTGTGTCCGTTGATCGTTCTGGTTCTGTATGTTCTTGATACATGGTTGAGTCGTTTTGTATATGATATCATTAAGGAAATCCGGCTCGATACCATTAAAAAGGTAGTTCAGCAGCCTACGCGCTGGGTTTCAGAAACCTCGCATCAGGAGATCTATAATAAAATCATCCACGGTTCTCTTGTTATTGCAGATTTCTACTTCTCCACGCTGAGCAACTTGGTTTGGTACACAACCACCATCGTTGTGGGCTTCATATTCATGGCTCAGATCAACGCCCCCATCGCAATACTGCTGATCGCCGTTTCCATTTTCCAGATTTTTGGCGCGCAGCTCCTGAAAAAGCCTGTGGAAACAGCCAACCGGCAAAAGAACGAAGCGCTGATTGAAGGCAACTCTATCGCCTCGGATTCGATTTATTCGAGCGCGTATTTGCGTGTTCTCGGATTAGGGGAATACGTTGAGCAATCGGAGTCCACCTGGCAGAAGCACTACACCAAAGCTGTAAATAAGATGTTTTCGATGAACGCGTTGGCCGATATACAGACGGCGCTTTGTGAGATTATCCGGATCGTCATTCTGCTTGTGTTTTCGCAGAGAGGGGTTCAGTCGGGCGAGATGCTGGTTGGCGACATATACGCAATGAATGCGTACATTTTGTGGCTTACCCCGGTTTTCTTTGGAATCCAGAGATGGTTTATCAGCCTGTTTGTATCCATTGGCAATCAAAAGCGCATGGACGACATTCTGCTGCTGCCGGAACGGAATCAGGAGGAAGCTGGAAGAAAGTGTGGAAACGTCACTTCGCTGGAATTGGATGATGTTAAGTTCCAGTATGAAGAGACCGGAAAATGCTTATTCGACCATCTTTCCTATCGGTTTGCTTCCGGCGATACGGTTGTCATCCGCGGCAACTCAGGATCAGGCAAGACATCGCTGCTCAAATTGCTGCTGAGATTTGAAAAACCAACAGCGGGTGAAATCAAAATCAATGGAAACGACATTGAAAGTTACGATGAACGCAGCTTCCGCGAGCAGGTTTCTGTTGCAAGCCAGAGCACGGAATTTCTGGCATGCTCGATACGGGATAATCTGCTTCTTTCCGGTGCAAATCACACCGACGATGAAATTATCGAAACATTGAGCTTGCTGGAGCTGGATAAGCTGATTGAAAAGCTCCCGGAAGGCTTGGATACGATCGTGAGCAGCGAGACAGTAGCCTTTTCGGATGGAGAGAAAAAACGAATGGGCATTGCGCGTGCATTGCTGTCGAATGCATCCGTTCTGATTTTCGATGAGCCGACAGCCTCGTTGGACAACAAAACAAAAGGCCCGATCATGGAGTCAATTCGAAATCAGTGCAAAAACCGCATCCTGATCGTCGTCACCCATGATGAAAAAATTGTGCAGCCGACGGATATTCAGATTAACATCGGGGAGTGATTCAGATTGGAGATCCGATCAAATAACCCAAATGAATGCTGGAAGATAGCGATGCGCCATCTTTTAGAGAACGGTAAAGATGGGGTTATGTATCAGAGAGATTGTGTATGTACCGATAATATTACATATGTGATTGAGAATTTTACCCAAGAGGAAATGCCAGCAGAATGTTTGTTGAGCAAACTGTTTTCTCGTGTTTATCCTGCTCGATATAAATTCGAAAATGGAGGAATTGAAATAAAGAGGATATATAAGCATGGGGAAAAGAATGTGAATCAATTTGCGCTTGCGCAAGAGGTTTTAGAGCATGGCGATGTGTTTTCTAGAGCGATGATTGCCATTGCCAAGCCAGATGAAGATGCCGGAATAAATGGTTCACCCAAATGCTTGACGTATATTCATTTTTATTTGGACCCAGAAGAAAGAGTTTCGTGTATCTGTAGTTATTCTGTCTCAAATATGGTGCAGTTTAACTTGCTTGATGTCTACCTGTTACACAACATACACAAAGAGATTACCTCTTGCCTGGGAATGGATATGGGGACGCTAATAATTCATTTTGATCGGGCATTCTTATGGAAACCTGATGCAATAATATATCAAAAAATATTTTCGGAGAAAATTCATGAAAAAAAATAGGTTAATTGTGGGTGGCTATAGCTGCATACGGGCTGTGAAAAGCTATATAGATCAAGCGGTTCAGGAGAATGACAGAATTCTGATTAATGTATCGCTATTAAGTAGGATTGAAAAAAATAGCTGACGACAGTGATGAAATACGGCAAAGCCATAAACGTGGACAAATTGTAACATTAAGCTACAAATCATCACCTGCAGATATTGTATTAGATGATATAATAGTTAAGCATTATGGCGAAGCAAATATATGCAGGTCATAGATGTGGATAAGTATATGTCGCTGTTTCCAGAATCTGCCTCAATAGAAAAAAGAAGAAGTCTGGCCGGAATAACGGTGAATGCGTATAGGAATATACCTGAGTTGATGGATATTACTGTGGCCTATGAACTTCATGCGGATTCGATCGTTTATTTTGACATGAAGTATCTTTCTACAGTTTTTCCAAGGATGCTTCGAGAAATACGGGAATTCAGATTACTAGAAAATCATTAACAAATGAGGTATGGCAGGATGCTCAAGGTGCAGTGTCCGTAGAAAAGGAAACTTGTATCGTGTGCGGCTGCGAGGGAGTATACGATTCTCTGGTTAGTAAGTACATAAATACTTCGGAGTTTGAGGTAGTTCTCATTAAAACAAAGGGGGAAACTGCGAGAATGGGATGTTGACACTTTAAAGGCCGTTCAAAGAATACACAACCCTAAAGTCAGACTTTATGAAAAATCATCTTAGATGTCCAG
>VOFB01003536.1_pt1 | contig 91132 bp, 113 predicted proteins | sample 5384141 | NCBI WGS metagenome assembly VOFB01 (sample SAMN12384721, study PRJNA508395) | human gut metagenome | isolation source: healthy gut A | host: Homo sapiens | reverse complement strand
AGGCAAAATAGTTGTTTTTCAGGTCATTCTTGTACGTGATCTCCTTACCGGCAATCCCCAGGTTGATTCCCTTGTCCGTAAACACCGGATTGCCCGGGTTGAATACTTCGCTGGTATTTCTCTCAAAATTCAGCAGCATCACGCGCGCCTCTGTGTAGCGCATCCGGTAATACTCTGATACGTGATACAGCTCCACATTGCCGTCATTATCCGTGGCTGAGACCATGTAATCCATGACCACCGTAGCGGTGTTCTCATTAATCTCCCGGATATTTGGAGTAGGCTTTTGGTAGACCTGGGGATTTAACTGGCCCCAGGTGAGCTGGCCGGAATCACTGTGAATGTTTACATACGCCAGCGTATTTTTATCCACCGAGTTGTCCGGCTCCATCACCTCGCCGATGTTGAAATCATTATTCACATTCATACATGCCTCATAGAAGCCTTTGACAAAGTCCAGATACGCCTCAGCGTGGAGTCCGTCCTCCCGGATGATCCGCGTGTAGTAATAGACCTCCCTGGTCCCCACCGTTACCGCTATCTTCAGCATGTACTCTGTGTTAATCAGTGTCTTATTCTGAAACTCCAGGGTTGCGGTTACGTAGTTCTCATCCTCCTGGATCTTTGTGACCTTAGTGTTCTCTAAAGAAGAACTCCCCGTCAGCAGTCAGCACTTCGAAGCTGATTCCATTTATCTTTGTCTGAAACGGTTCCACCTGAATCGTCACCGAACGATCGCCCTCGATAGGTGTGAGCGCATCCCTCATAGCAGTCACGTCCATCTCTTTTACATAGCCGTGCAGACAGTTCATCTGCGTATCCCCGTTCATCATGTACACCAGCGGCAGAGTGGCCGCTCCCATGGCCTGTGTCGTGTCCGGTGTATCCCTGTTAATGAATTTTCCAATTCCAAACACTGCCCCTGAAAATACCAGAAGCAGTACCACTACCCTTATTATTATTTTCTTGACCATCTCTGTGTGCCTCCCCCTATGGCTCCAACAGCCTGCCCAGCAGCGGATCTACTCCCAAAAAGTCCACGCAGGCCTGCAATTGTTTACTTTTTCTTTTGTCTCCCGTCTTTACCGCACGAATAAGTATGTTCTTCGGCGTGTGTTCCATGTCAATAAACTCCAGGATTTGAACCTGATAGCCCTCTTCCTCCAGGCGGCCTGCCCTCAGTGCATCTGTCACCAGAGCGGCCATTCTCTCCTTAATCAGTCCGTATTTCAGCACCGGCTCCAGCATCTGGCTGTGAATCTGCCCATTCAGCTCATGCTGGCAGCACGGAACCGATAAGATCACCTTTGCCCCCCACTTTACCGCCTTTTCCAGCGCATAGTCTGTGGCTGTATCGCAGGCATGGAGGGTGACCACCATGTCCACCTTTTCCGCTCCCTCATAGGAAGCAATATCCCCGGTGAGAAATTCCAGCTTTTCATACCCATAGCGATCCCGCAGACTGCTGCAGTGCCGAATCACCTCCTCCTTCAGATCCAGACCAATGATCCGCACGTCCAGTCCCTTGAGCACCTTTAAATAATAGTACATCGCAAAGGTCAGGTAGGACTTCCCGCATCCAAAATCCAGGATCGTCACTTCCCCTTCCCGCTCAAGCCCGGGCCGAACATCCTCAATAAACTCCAAAAGCGGTTGATCTGGCGGAACTTGTCGTATCGGGCTTTCACTACCCTGCCCTCCGGCGTCATCACACCCAGATCAATCAAAAGGGAACCGGAACCCCTCCTTGAGGATATACTGCTTTTTTCCTGTTATGCGACAGCAGAACAGCCTCACCCTCCTGCTCCCGCTTTCTCCGTTTTACTGTCATGTTCCCCTTTTTCCGAGAGAACCGTTATGTTCTCCCCAGTAGTCAATATCTGAAGCTGTTTAAAGTCCATGCGCATCCAGTCCATGACCACATCCAGCAGTTCCTGCTTTTCATAATTGGTGTGAAACTCCTGCTTTCCCTCCTGCCTGGAGGCCTGAAAGGCCAGCCTGCCTCTCTGCTGAATGGGCCGAATCCTGACCTTTGCCGGCCCTTCCTTTTTCCTTGCCCCACTGAGCACCATATGTACCAACTTATCACTGGCGCACTCAGCCAATATATCGCGTACCTTTTCCATTGTCTGCTCCCCTTTTGCCAAGTACCCTAAATACCTCTGCACTGTCATGTACAGAAGTTTGTCTCTATCTGAGATAAAGTCATGGCGAAACGCCATGACTTTACTGTCATGTATCTATTGTAATGTCTTTACCCAAAAAACATCAACAACAATTTTTTTAAATTTTTGTGTCATGTATCCTGGATTTAATACCATCTGCGGCAATTTCTGTGCCTGCACCTTCTGCGGTACATCTCCTGAAAAAGCAATACCTCTATCAGGTCATTCAGCCAGTTTTTATTTGGGGATATCTTCTCCTGGTTTCCTGGTTCATGACAAAGACTTCGTCCTTGTCATCCGTTTCCGTGAGTTCATGGTTGTCTTTTACCTTATCATAGATCCCATCCCTAATCCTGGAAAGCATTACCCGGTCGGGCTGTTCATCAAACATCATGCTTCCCTCGTACTCCATCTTATCACATTCTTCCTCCACAAACTTTAGAATGTCTCTGGCAACCTCAGGGTACATCTCCTTCAGCCTCTGCATATCTCTCTCGTTTTCCTGCTCCTCCATAAAGGCCACGGGATATCCGTAAGCCTGGTAGTAGGGTAGAGGCGTCTGTTCTGTTCCGGAAAAGGGAGGCATTGCCGGCCCAGGCCCCATGGGCGTCTGCTGTCCCGGCATACCAGGGCGGTAGTCCGGCTGCATTCCATTTCCGGGCGTAAAGGGGCTGTAGCCAGGCTGCATTCCATTCCCGGGCATAAAGGGGTTGTAGCCAGGCTGCATTCCGTTTCCGGGCACACCGGGCTGGTAGTCCGGCTGCATTCCGTTCCCGGGCATTCCGGGCTGGTAGTCCGGCTGCATTCCATTCCCGGGCATTCCGGGCTGGTAGTCCGGCTGCATTCCGTTCCCGGCATTCCGGGCTGGTAGTCCGGCTGCATTCCGTTCCCGGGCATCCCAGGCTGGTAGTCCGGCTGCATTCCATTTCCAGGCATTCTGCGCTGGTACCCCGGCTGTATCCCATTTTCCATCATTCCGGACTGGTAGCCAGGCATCCTTTCATTTCCCGGCATCCGGTTTTGATATGAGGGCGGCGTACCGGTCTCTGACTCGACGAATCTTGGCTGTGAACCGCTCCCCCTATCGCAAAGCCCCGTATCAGCCGCGTTTCTCCTGCAGTATGGACAGCCTGTATAATTTGCACGATCTTCCATATTTAATACATATACTCCTTTTAGGACGTTTACTATAGTATATGTGAGAAAAGCGGAAGTGTACATTTTATTGTAATTTTGAAACTGTTCCATACTCACAGTTACATAATTTTTCTACTGTCAAAAGTCCAGGCCAAGTACTGGCACAGCGGCATAGACAAAGGTGCAGTCCTTTGTACTGCTGTAGTACATTGCCACATTTAAATTTATTGCCTCATCCTCCTGCATCACATATTCTCCCAGCCATGGTGTGTATGCATAAACGGTATAGAGCTGCATGTCCCTGTTTTCAGACACTACTTTGGCTCCCATGTCCTCCAGAAGCTTATCCGTAATGGCATTTCTCTCCTCCAGCGACAGCTTGCCCTGGTAGCTTCCAATTATATTAGCGGAGCTTCTGCTGTTTTTGCCATAGGTATCCATCAGCTTATCCAGCTTCTTGCGATAGCTCAGGGCATCTTGCATCCCGCTGTCAAGGGAAAGGTTGATAATCACGTATTGTACCGGTTCCTCCCCTTCCTTGGTTGACGTGATCAGCCTCAGAACGGACTTGGCCTTCCACGCCTCCTTGACAAGCTTTGTCTCCTCCCTGTCATCGCCGTAGGTCCTGGTCACTGTCATATTGTCATGTATGCCCAGCTGAAGGGCTATTTTTTCAGGAACATCTCGCGTTCATCCAATTCCAGAAAGTCTTTTTATACACCCCATAGTATTCCACCACACTGCTCTGGTCAAAGGCTCCCACGTTGGCGAATACCTCCACCACCCGGTCCTCCTCGCTGGCCCGGCCTTGAACCAGCTGACCTGCAGCCAGTACCCAGAGAATAAAAAGAGGCAAAATCCAAAATTTTTTTCATAAAAATCCCTCCATTCAGTTACCAAAAGTATTACCAAATGGAGGGGTTCTATTCGATTATTTTTTTCTCCAGTACGGTCCGCCAGCTCGATTCTGACTAATGCCTTGTGCAGGGCTATCTCCGCTCTGGCCAGGTTAATATTGGGGTCCTGCATCTGAAGTCTGCGCTCCGCGCGCACCTTTGCTTCCTCTGCGCGATTCCGGTCAATCTCCTCCGGCCACTCTGCCTCCTCCGCCAGGATACTCACTTTATCCGGCAGGATCTCCATAAACCCAGAGTGAATCGCAGCTGTGCGCTGTCCTTCATCGTCCTTGATCACTACTATGCCCGGCTCCAGGATCATGGTCATGGGAATATGCCTTTTGTAGATTCCCACCTGTCCCTCTGTGGTGTTGAGCTCTACCATGCTGGCTTTACCCTTAAAAAAGACCCGGTTGGGGAGATGATCTCCAGTTCAAAATATTTGTCATCTGCCATCTGCACACCCCCTATTTCACGCGGGCGGTTACATCATCAATGGTTCCTGCGTTTAGGAAATAGCTCTCCGGTATGTCGTCATACTTGCCCTCCAGGATCTCTTTGAATCCCCGGATTGTCCCGACAGGGGCACGTACCGTCCGTCCACGCCGGTAAACTGCACAGCCACAAAGAAGGGCTGGGACAAGAATCTCTGCACCTTTCTGGCACGGCTCACCACCAGCTTCTCATCCTCGGAGAGCTCATCCATACCCATGATGGCGATGATATCCTGAAGTTCTTTATATTTCTGCAGTATCTCCTGCACTCCTCTGGCCACTGCATAGTGTTCCTCACCCACAATACGCGGGTCCAGGATGCGTGAGGTAGACTCCAGTGGGTCCACTGCCGGATAAATTCCCAGCTCCACAATGGATCTGGACAGCACTGTGGTGGCATCCAAATGGGCAAAGGTGGTTGCAGGCGCCGGGTCCGTCAGGTCATCGGCAGGCACGTAAACTGCCTGTACGGAGGTTATGGAGCCGTGCTTTGTGGAGGTAATGCGCTCCTGGAGCGCTCCCATCTCGGTCTGCAGTGTGGGCTGGTAGCCCACTGCTGAGGGCATTCGTCCCAAAAGTGCGGACACCTCAGAACCCGCCTGGGTAAACCGGAATATGTTGTCGATGAACAGCAGCACATCCTTTCCTCCCTCATCGCGGAAGTATTCCGCCATGGTGAGTCCGGTCAGACCCACACGCATTCTGGCTCCGGGCGGTTCGTTCATCTGCCCGAATACCATGGTAGTTTTGTTGATTACGCCGGATTCCTGCATCTCATGGTAGAGGTCATTTCCCTCACGTGTCCGCTCTCCCACTCCGGTAAACACAGAGTAGCCTCCGTGCTCTGTGGCAATGTTTCGGATCAGCTCCTGGATCAACACGGTTTTTCCCACCCCGGCTCCCCGAACAGACCGATTTTTCCGCCCTTCTGGTAAGGACAGAGCAGGTCAACCACCTTGATTCCTGTCTCCAGCACCTCGGTGGAGGTGGACTGTTCCTCAAAGGGAGGTGCGGACCTGTGGATGGGCAGGTGCTTCACCTTCTTTGGCGCCTCTTTATTGTCAATGGGATCGCCTGTCACATTAAAAATGCGCCCCAATGTCTCCTCACCCACAGGTACACGGATGGGGCCTCCGGTGGCAATTGCCTCCATACCCCGCACCAATCCGTCTGTGGAGCCCATGGCGATACATCGCACTGTATCATCTCCCAGGTGCTGGGCCACTTCTGCCACTAGCCTGGACCCATCTTTCATGGCAATATGGATGGCTTCATAGATATCAGGAGCCTTCCCCCGTAAACTTAATATCCAGAACGGCGCCGATGACCTGAGTGATTTTTCCTTTATGTTGTTCTGACATGGTTTGTATTCACTCCTTTATTATTCCTGTCTGCCGCAGCTGCCTCAACTGATTGCCTCTGCTCCGGCTATGATTTCCGTCAGCTCCTGTGTGATAGAGCCCTGTCTTGCCCGGTTGTACTGCAGGGACAGTTTATCAATGATTTCCTCCGCATTGCTGGTGGCGGAGTCCATAGCCTGCATCCTGGCTCCATTTTCACTGGCAACCGCCTCCACCAGTGCGCCGTACAGCAGACTGGTCATATATTTCGGGATGATGATGTCCAGCGCCTCCTCTTCCTCCGGCTCGTAGTTCATCATGGCCCTGGACTCATCCTTTGTCAGCTCCGCCTCGGAAAACTCTACGGGCAGCAGCTTGATCAGCTTTGGCTCATGTACCACGGTATTTTTAAAGGAGGTGTAGGCCAGGTAGATCTCTCCCACTTTGTTCCCGGAGAAGTCCTCCAGAACCCGATTTCCGATCTCCCTGGCATCGGAAAACATAGGGGCATTGATCACATCGCTGTAGTCCTCTTTGATCTCATATCCCCTTTTTCCAGGGTTTCTTTTCCCTTCCGGCCTATGGTATAGATTTCCAGATCCTCTTTGGGAAACCCGCTGTCTGTGACCAGCTTTGTCACATTGGAGTTGTATCCCCCGGCAAGCCCCCTGTTGGAGGAAATGACGATCACTGCCTTCTTTTTGGAGTCCCCGGCCGCAGATATTTATGGTCTATATAACCTGACCGGGCCAGAATGGAGGTCACTGTCTCGTACATATAGTCAAAATACGGCTTGGAACTCTCCGCCTGCGCCTTAGTCTTCTGCAGCTTTACTGTGGACACCAGCTTCATGGCCTTGGTGATCTGCTGAATACTGGAGATACTGTTTTTACGTCTTTGAATGTCTCTCATGGAAGCCATATGCTCTCACTCCCCTCTAGCTTTTAAAACGCTCTTTGCATTCTTCAATTGCCTTCTGAAGAGCAGCATCCGCTTCCCCGGAAATCTGCTGTGTTCTTCGGATCTCCTCAGGAATCTCGGGATATTTTGTATCAATATACTCAAATAGCTGATGTTCAAAATCCAATATATCCTTAACCTCTATATCCAGCAGGAAACTTTTTCGTGGCTGCATACAGGATGAGAACCTGGTACTCAACAGGCATGGGTTGGTACTGAGGCTGCTTCAGCACTTCTTTGATCCGTTCGCCCTGTGCCAGCTTCTCCTTGGTATCCGCATCCAGTTCGGATCCGAACTGGGAAAAGGCTGCCAGTTCCCGGTACTGGGCCAGCTCCACACGGATGGGTGCGGCAATCTTTTTCATGGCTTTGATCTGGGCCGCACCGCCCACTCTGGATACGGACAAACCTGCATTGACTGCGGGCCGAAAGCCTGCATTGAACATTTCGGTCTCCAGGTATATCTGTCCGTCTGTGATGGAAATGACGTTTGTGGGAATGTAGGCGGATACGTCTCCCGCCTGTGTCTCAATGATGGGCAGTGCCGTCAGGGAGCCTCCTCCCAGCTCATCAGAGAGCTTGGCCGCCCGCTCCAGCAGCCTGGAGTGGAGGTAGAATACATCTCCGGGTAAGCCTCACGGCCTGGCGGACGCCTCAGCAGCAGGGACAGGGTACGGTATGCGGCCGCGTGCTTGGTCAGATCATCGTAGATCACCAGCACGTCCTCACCTTTTCCATCCACTCCTCACCTATAGCACAGCCCGCATAAGGGGCAATGTACTGCAGAGGTGCCAGCTCACTGGCCGTGGATGCCACTACCGTAGTATAATCCATAGCGCCGTATTCTGTCAGGGTCTTTACGATTCCGGCCACTGTGGACGCTTTTTGTCCAATGGCAACGTAAATGCATTTTACCCCTGGCCTCTCTGGTTGATAATGGTATCAACTGCAATGGCAGTCTTACCTGTCTGTCTGTCGCCGATAATCAGCTCACGCTGACCTCTGCCTATCGGTATCATGGAGTCGATTGCCTTGATTCCTGTCTGTAGAGGTGTGTCAACGGATTTTCTGGTGATAACCCGGGTGCCACTCTCTCAATCTGACGGTATTTGTCCGCTGCTATGGGACCCTTGCCGTCTATGGGAAGGCCCAGGGCATTTACCACACGCCCCAGCATGCCATCGCCTACCGGCACCTCCACCACAGTTCCTGTGGTTTTTACAGTGTCGCCCTCACTGATGCTGGTGGCTCCGCCCAGCAGAACGGCGCCCACATTGTCCTCCTCCAGGTTGAGCACCATGCCGTGCACATCTCCTGGGAACTCCAGCAGTTCGCCCTGCATGGCATTCTCCAGCCCGTGGATTCTGGCTATACCGTCAGCTACCTGGATGACGGTACCCACATCTGATACGGACATCTGGGAGGAATATCTTTTAATCTGCTCTTTAATCACAGAACTTATTTCCTCTGGTTTCAAGTTCATAGAGCCTGCCCACCTTCTTTCTGTTCTTCTAATGTTATTTTCAAAAGCTGCCCTTTGAGTGTCTCCAGCTTATGCTTCAGACTGCTGTCCACCACCCGGTCTCCAAGCCGGATCACCATACCACCCAGGAGGCTTTTTATCCACCCGGTAGGTGATTTCCATCGTCTCATATCTGGTGGTGACGAGAAGCGTCTCTTCTATTTTCTTTCTTCCACTGGGGGCTTAGCTCCATAGCAGAGTCCACCTGGGCAATACCTATCTTTTTTTATACTCCTTCATCTGGCTGATCAGATAAGTAAATATAGCCGGGAGCTCCTGATACCTCCCTTTTTCTAACCACAGTCACCAAAAACCCGGTGACATCGTCCGACACCCTTCCTTTGAAGCAGTTTTCAATCAATTTTTCTTTTTCTTCTTTTTACGATATCCGGATGCTCCATCAGGCGTGTAAGCTCCGGGTTCTCCTTCAGCACTGCGTCCACAGCCAGGATTTCCTCCATGACCTCATCCACCCGGTGCTCCTCCACAGCCAGCTGAAACAGAGCGTCTCCATACACCTTTGATGCTAACTTAGCCATGTCTGATCACCTATATCCTTTAAGGTCTCATCCACCAGAGAATCCTGAAATTTTGTATCCACCGCGCCTGCAACCACCTTTTCAGCCATGAGCGAAGCGATCTGAACCATCTCCTCTTCATATCATCCGCAGCTGCTTTTCTCTCCAGCTCGATCTGGGCATTGGCCCTGGCAATGATTCTGGCCGCTTCCTCCTTGGCATCCTCCAGGATTTTTGCTTCGTTTTGCAGCGCTTTCTGTCTGGCCACACTCAAGATCTCTTCCGCTTCCTTATCGATCCGCCTGATTTTTTCATCGTACCGGGCTTTAAGGGCAGCGGCGTCTTCCTTATCCTTATTGGCTGTGTCAATATCATCCTTTATCTTATCCTGACGCTTCTTAAGCATCTCCCTTTGCTGGGTTAAACAGCAGGTAGGACAGGAAAGTGAACATAACAAAACAGCCAGCGCCAGCAGTATGGCGTCGTGGATCAGCTGCGGGTCCAGATTAAACAGTCGTTCCAAGGTCCTGCCTCCTTTCTTCGTCATTTTGCACAATTTTTGCATTTTCGACCGGGTCATTTTTCAAAAACGACCAGGTCGTTTTCGGAAATGACCCGGTCAAAATTAAAGTTTTCCGAGTAGTGGGTTTGCAAACAAAAGAATGAAGGCAATTGCCAATCCGTAAAGTCCTGTTGTCTCCGCTACCGCCTGTCCCAAGAGCATGGTGGAGGTAATGTCTGACTTTGCCCCCGGATTGCGTCCTACCGCGCTGGCGCCGTATCCGGCTGCGATTCCCTGGCCGATACCAGGTCCGATACCTGCGATCATTGCCAAACCTGCTCCAATGGCTGAACAAGCTAAAATTAAACCTTCATTTGTTATCTGACTCATATTGTGACTCCTCCTGTTTCTTATAATTTGTTTATGTTTCCACAGCCTGTAGCAGGCTGGTTTACATTGAATCCATTATGCCTCCGGCAGCTTGTCCGAGACAAACACCATGGTCAGCATACAGAACACGTACGTCTGGATCGCCCCCGAAAAGATATCAAAATAGATATGCAGAAACCCCGGCCACCCTATGGCGATTGGCGACAGCAGCGAATAAATCAGGGACATCATAACCGTTCCCGAAAGAATGTTTCCGAACAGACGCAGCGACAATGAAAACGGCGTTGCAATCTCTCCGATCAGATTGATTGGGAACAGAAAGGGCAGAGGCTTGAACAACCCGGTAAATGCCCCAAACTTATTGTACCTGATGTTGTTATACTGGATCAGTGCAAAGGTAATCAGGCCCAAGGGTAAAGTAACCCCATAATCCGCAGTGGGCGGCCGCAGGCCAAACAGGCCTGAGATATTGCTGATAAAAATGAAAACAAAGATGGAACCAATATAGTTCACAAACTTCTTGGCGTGTACCCCCATGCTGTTGTACACCATCTTATCAAGCATCTCCACAATCATTTCCACCACATTCTGAAACCCTCCCGGAATCTCATCGGCATGGCGCATCTTCCGGTTGGCCGCAATGGCAAAGATCAGAAGCGCAATCATGACAATCAGAATGCTGACGTGGGTTGTGGTGATCCAAAACTCCTGTCCAAACAGTGTGTACTTGAACAATCCATGAATCATAAAATCCACATCATTACCCGACGCCAGCAACTGACCAGTTAAAACTCCAGCAGTCATCACATTTTCACCTCCCCTTTTTACATAATTTTTGATTGAGCCTGTGCAGTACAGGCTGTAAGTAAGCTCCAAATTTCAGGGACAGCACCCCCAGGAACAGCGCTGCCACACTTCCCAGATGCAGAAAACAGATGGCAGCCATGGCCAGGATCATGACCCCCATGCGCAGCACAACCATTTTTCTCATATACCCCTGGGCATCCTCCTCCTGCATTTCAAGGGACTGTTCAATGCTGTAGTTCATGTGTACAGCCATAAACACCGCAATCCCAACTCCCAGCCAGAGGCCTACGGCAAAGCTTCCCTTTATCGGATGTAAACCAGACAAACAGAAGTTGAAAAACAACTCCCAGTAACAGGATACCGAAAATCAGCTCTTTTAATACAGTGCTCATCTCCTTTTACTGCATTTTTGATCATTTCTTCTTCCTCCCTCCTCATCTGTCAGTCTGCGCACCAGCAGATAGGTATTCCTTGCACCAGCCAAAATTCCCAAGATCAGCAGAGGAATAACGGTACTCCACCCAAATCTGCGGTCAATCCAGTATCCCGCGAAAACACATAAAATAACAGGAGCCAGCATGCTGATGCCAATCTGTGTGATCATAGCAAGATTTCTCATTACGCTTTTGTCGAATTTCATCAAACTGTCTCCCTTTCTGTACTCACCTCTTACCTGGAAGAGATTTTAACCTTATCTTAATTCATTTTCTCCAAATTGTCTAGTAATATATACCAATTTTGCAGAATTTTTTGTTATACTTTTGACAATATTGCTTATTCTTTAACACAGTATTCAGATAATGATGTGATCTTGTTTTGTTTTATTTAACAGTGAGATACATATACACCAGCATGTATATTTTACCATATTTACCCCAATTTTCAAGCCAAATTATGTCATATAGTACAAAAATGTCAAAAAGCGACCGGGTCATTTTGAAAAATGACCCGGTCGCTTTTGACATGAAATTTTATTCTATTACCACACCTTTTTTGAAGCATTACATTGGCGTAAAGTGCTTTTTCACCGGAGGTGAGGACTGCATATGCCGTTCTTGTCTGATCGTAAAAATCAAACCTTTCAATGGTTCCGATAGCCTCCGCCCCCCTGCTGTCATACTTCGCTACAATTTCTTTGTAAGTATCCCAGATGGGTGTCTCCACTGTATCCCCGGCATTACTTCCATCAGCTTCACCGGCTTATCCACGTATGTGTCCAGCGGAAATACCTGCAGTATTGCGTCCAGCAGTTCCGGCACTCCGTGTCCGTCGCAGTGGATAACAATAGCATTTTTCCCCATGGACTCTGCCGGAAAGTTTCCATCCCCGATTACCAGACGGTCGCTGTGTCCCATCTCGCAGAGTACTTTTAAGAGTTCAGGTGATAATATTTTTGGAATTCCTTTTAGCATGTTTATTGCCCCCTCCTGTGCTTCCTATAGTTGTTTTTTTCTGAGAGCCAATGCATAGGCATTGACTCTCATTATAACACACTTTTCCTTTTTCCAGCAACTATTTCATTCTGCACAGACCTCATGGAAGAAAAGCTACCATATACGACTTTCGATCCATTTTTTACATAAGCTCTTACCTTAAAGCTATACTTTCTGCCCTTCTTTAATTTACTTTTTATGCAGCTGGTTTTCTTTGTGGTTGCAACCTTCTTAAACTTTCCGCTGCCCGCCTTCATATAGATCTGGTAACCGGTAGCCCTTACTTTTTATAAGAGATTTTCACCTTGCCGTTACTCTTTTTAAGATTTGTGATCTTTGTCTTACCCGGCTTTGTGGCTGCCAGAACTTCCTGTGAAGCTGTTCCTTCTCCTGCTTTGTTTATTGCCGCTATGCGTACCTTGTATTTTGTACCGCTGTTCAGCTTTGAAATATTCAGGCTGGTAGAAGCAGTCGTTCCGGCAGTTGTCCATTTCTTCGTGCTGTAATTATAGACATCTACCTTATAGGAGTCTGCTCCCTCTGCTGCGTTCCAGGTCACGTTCATCGACACGGTAGTCTCACTTCCAACCTTCACAGAACTTACCTTACCAGGCACCGTCTGAGCTGTCTTCACCGCCACGGTAACCCTGCATATTCCCCACAAAAGCCTCCGTCTGAACTAATAGCAAGTACACTGGCCGCTCCCTCTGCCACTGCAGTTACCTTGCCCTCCTGACTCACTTTTACAATCCTCTCATCCGTTGAGTGCCAGGTCACCTTTTTATCTGCTGCATTTTCAGGCAGTACCTGTGCCTCCAGTTGTAAAGGTTTCCCCAATAGCCGCAAGCTTCGCTTCCTCCTTGTCCAAAGCAACTCCGGTTACCGGAATTTCTTCCCGAATTTTTCCTACATTTACTTCACATTGTGCGGTAAATCCGCCATCCTCTGTGACTGCGGTCACCGTGGCTCTTCCTTCCCCGACTGCCGTAACCAGCCCGGTCTCATCCACTTCAGCAATCTTGTCATCAGATGAAGTCCAGGTCACTTTTTGTTCGATGCATTTTCCGGTAAAAGGAATGCCACCAGTTGTGAACTCTTTCCACCTTCCGTTAAGGTCACGCTGCTCTGATTCAGAGTGATGCCTGTCACACTGACGGTTTCCTCTGCAATTTCCACATGCACTTTACACTCTGCTGTAAATCCGCCCTCAACGGTAGTCACAGTTATAACAGCATCTCCATTCGCAACAGCGGTTACCAGTCCGTTGTTATCAACAATGGCAGCCTTTGGGTTGGATGTACTCCAGGTTACCTCTTTATTGGTCGCATCATCCGGTAATACGGAAGCACTCAACTGAATAACTGCACCCGCCGCTGTCAGCTGGGCTGTATCCTGGCTGATCGTCACACCTGTTACTGCTACTGTCTGAGGAGCCTTTACCGTAATCTCACATGTTGCCGTAAAGCTTCCGTCTTCCGTGGTTGCAATAATCGTTGTATTACCTACGGCCACTGCCGTTACCAGGCCGTTTTCATCCACTGCTGCCACTTCCGGCACCGTAGATGTCCAGGTGACTTTTTGTTATAGGCATTGTCCGGCTGCACGGTTGCAGTCAGCTGCATCTTTTCTCCCACCTGGGACAGAACTGCGCTTTCTCTGTCCAGTAAAATTCCCTCTGCCGGCTGTTTGTATTCCATTTCAAATTTATCAATCACAGGGCCTGCCTTGGCGCTGGCAGTAAACACCCACTCACCTGCTCCTGCTTCTGGAACAGTAATGTCAAATTCCTCAGTCTTATAAACATTTGGATCTGGTCCATAGACATCCGCAGCGCCTGAGGAGACGTTAGTTCCGTCCCACTCAAAGGCATTGGGACTGGCCTGAGCCCTGCCGCTGCGGTAGGTTGCCGTCACATGATAAGTTCCCTTTTTCCGCCCGGAACGCCAATCTGATTTTATTGCCATCCTCGAACCAATTGATCTCTTTTTCCGTTGCTGGCATCGGTTCTGGTTGTTATACGCACGTACTTATTTCCCTCAATAGGATCCAGCTTGAAATGCTCTGCTTCCAGGGTTCCTTTTTGAATGGGAAGCACATACGGATGAGCCTCTGTATAGTAACTGAATGCAAACTCAGCCTCAATCACAGCGTCCTCCTTGAGATCCGCAAATGTATATGAGGAAACAGCCCCCACAGATTCTCCGTTCACAAGCACATCACTGATCTCATATCCCTCATCGGGCGTGATAGTATAAGTTTTGCTGTCCAGCTCATTTATTTTCGTCTCGCCGGGATCAGAGATACTTCCTCCCTCCCCCTGCGGAAGCGGTAATTGTGTAATCGTGCAGTTTAAGCTCCTTAGGAGAAACTACAAGCTTATCAATCACAGGGCCTGCCTTTGCTCCTGCTGTAAAGATCAGTTCTCCTCGCCTTCCTCTGCCACCTCTAAATCAAATTCCGCTGTTTTATAAACATTTGGCTCCGGTCCATAGACATCCAGGGTGCCTGAGGATACATTTGTTCCGCTCCACTCAAAAGCATTTGGTGACGCCTGGGCTCTTCCGCTGCGGTAGGTTGCCACAACATGATAGGTTCCTGCCCTTCTGGCTGTAAAGGCCAGTTTAATTTTATTTCCTGTCTCAAACCAGTTGATCTCCTTGCCATTGCTTGCATTGTTGCTCTCCGTAATGCGCACGTACTTGTTTCCCTCAATGGGATCCAGCTCAAAGAATTCCGCCTCTAAAAGACCATTTTCACTGTCTCTGACAGGAAACACAAACGGATCTTCTTTTGAATAGGAGGTCCTAGCTACAAGGGCTTCCAGTTTACTCTTCAGTTCCCCGTATGCCTCCCTGATCTGAGTTGAAGTGGGATTTTCCCTTGCTACTACATCCTGCGCTGCCTCCAATGCTGTTTGAAGCTCCCCCATAACTCTCCCCAAGATAATGGTTGCTGTTCTTGGTCTGAGCTGTGCTGATCAGCTCTTCCAATCTTTCCCTGGTAATCGAAGTCTGATCAATAATCGTCACAGTGGCTGTAGAATTAAATCCAACAGCCGCATTCTCATCGTCCGCTGCTGGCACTACCTCCAGGTAAAACTCACAGTCATCTGTCTTCTCGTTGTTGATCTTCGTCTGAATTGTTGCCTCTTTTTCTGTCTCTCCGTCCGCAAATTCAAGTCTCAGTCCATCTGTAGGCACATACTCGCTCTGTACGGCGCTTCCGGGATTGTCCTGGAGCAGTACGGTCATACTTCCGGCTGTTCCCCCCACTCTTCTGACTTTTACAGTCAGGGAATCTCCCTCGTTTACCACATACTCATCCTGTTCCAGCTCAACCATGCCCCTGCTCTGATTATCCAGTGCATAGGCTCCTGGTTCCAATCGCTTTATTTGCGGTAATGCCTTTGATCCTTACAGTATGTACTCCGGGCTCCAGAGTTGGGGTTTCATAAATACGCACATTTACTTCTCTGGCCTGCCTGTATGTATCAAAGGTTTCGTTCGGCGTCTCACTGCCGTCCAGATAAACCTCTGCTTTTCCGTGATTGGGGTCAACGGTTCCCACGATCCATGCCTTAGTCCCTGTAAAGGTCAATGTACACTCTGCAGGTGCATTTGCTCACATACCAGTACCATTGATAAAGGATGCGTTGGACTCCTGCGTCCACGCGGATGCATTGTAGATAAAGCCATTCCCATCCGTTACGTCCTTGTCCAAGTTATCAATCACTGTGAGAGAATCCGGCACTGCATTTCCTATGGCAAATTCCTTGCTGGCCTTGTAAACCCCTACTTCACTGATCAGCGGAACCGCATACTGGCTGTTTACAGTGATTCTCAGCTTATCCGCCTTCACCGGTGTCTTCCTGCAGAGACGCTTCGCGCCGACGGTAGTCCCCTCCTCAAACACCTGCCAGTTTCCGCTTCCATTTTTATACTCTACCTTATAGGAAGTGATCCTCTGTCCAAGCTGAATGGCCTCCTCAATAGAAACCACGTCAAAAGTCTTGGTGCTACCCAGATCCAGAGTGAGGCTTCCGGACTTGCTCTCATCATCCATAGTCCAGTAGGTATTGTCATCTCCGTCCAGCACGTTATCAGGTGCAAAGGCCACATCATTACCTCTCACAGAAGATGCTGTCACAGTGGCATTCCCTGCCAAATTGTTACCGAATGTTTTCTTAACCTCCTGGCCAAACTCCGTAATACGGTTTAAGATGGCTTCATCTACGGTTCCATCTCTGTTTGGCGGCACATTCAACAAAAATGTAGAATTGTATCCCACAGATCGGAAGTACATCTCGCTGAGCTGCTGCATAGTCTTGGGCGTTGCCTTGTTTGGTCCCCAAAACCACCCTGAAGTTATGCGCGCATCACACTCGGGCACAGTCCACTGATTCCCTTCCGAAATCCCTTTGTGTAGCTGCCGATATTGTTGCTGTTTATCGTATTCTTCTCTTTGTCCACATTTGACTTTGACCGTCTCCTCATTTGCAAAACCCAGTTCGTTTCCTATCCAGCGAACCGTGGTATATGCCTGCGCGCCAAAAAGCATACAATCCGCTTCTCTTCCCGCAGCTTTACCCTCGTACTTTTGAATGGTGTCAAACCATTTGACAAAATCATAGTTCTGAACAGCGGAGCCGCTTCCTTTTGCCCCGTCCATCCAAACTTCATTAAACTTGCCCTTATTTCCATATTTGTCATTTCCAAGTATCTCAATAATCTGGTTATTATAATACTCATTATAATCCAGTACATCCTTTTTATAAACCTCTTCCCAGGTCATGCCGTCCTTTGGGTTTCCCTGAACTGTCAACAAGGGCATTTCCGTTCTCATCATAATAGCCATAGCTGGCATTATTTACATCCCACGGCGAGAGATATAAGCCCATGTTCATATCGTATTTTGTGCAGGCAGCTGAGAGTTCCTCTAAGATATCGCCGTTATAAGGGCTGCTCTCCACATCATGATCCGTATAGGCGCTTTTCCAAATACAGAATCCATCGTGATGCTTGGCCGTAACAATCACCTTCTTAAATCCCGCTTCCTGAAGCGTCTGCACATAAGTGTCTGCATCAAACGTTTTCGTGGGATTGAACTGGCTGGGGGATTCTTTTCCATTTCCCCACTAAGATCCTGTAAATGTGTTCATTCCAAAATGACAAAATGCCGCCAATTCTTCTTTCTGATACTGGTATTGATTGGCATCCGGTAATGCTCCCCCATGCTTCAGGCGGAGTTGACTGATTATTCCTTAGAATTTTACCCCCCTAATGCAATTTCATTTTCTGCTGCTTCTGCGGTTGATGCACCTGCAATTCCTCCCAGGGAAGGCACTGCCAGTAAACCTGCCAAAGCCAAAGACATGATTCTCTTCCATGTACGCATGCTTTTCCTCCTTAAATTTAAAATATAAAAAAGCCTGTGCTGCACTGGCTGGAAACTCTTCGTTACTGTCCACACCTTGATCAGCAACATCTCTTCTGTCCCAAACCAGCAAAAGAAAGAATTTTTTACTGGACGTTTGGCATTATCCAAGCTATACTATAGAACAGAAGAAGTCTCCTGTTATCTCAATTGTTGTTTGGACGCGTCAATTTTGATACCTATGCTGCAGGCTTCTTTTTCTTTGATAACAAAAGCGGGGACAATCTCATCCCCCGCTTTTCACTTTTTCTAAGTGTAATTATTATAGAAATGTTATAATATAATTGCCGATTACTCGTACAGACACGGAGCGATTTCTTCGCTTTCCATATTATCTGCTGTGTACCATAAGCATCCTGTATCAACATCCTCTACAGCCTCGCCCTTAGCTGCTTTTGCTGCCAGCTCAACTGCTTTGTAACCGATCTGTACAGGGTTCTGTGTGATGGGACCAGCCAGGATGCCATCTCTGATTGCCTGTAACTGGATAGCGCCTGCGTCAAATCCAACACCAACAACTTTTCTGTCAGAGTTTGCGCCCAGTACCTGTAAGCTCTCGTTTGCTGTAACAATGTTCTTAGCTGAGAACTCGTTGGAGCCGTAGATTGCTACCAGGTCAGTCTTGTTTAACAGAGTGTTTGCAACCGTTACACAAGCTGCATCGTCAACTGTTGCAGGGATACCAACTTCGATGATAACCTTTGCACCGTCAACTGCTTTGTTGTATTTGTCATGTCCCTCAACACTTGCTTTGTCCTCTCCGATCAGAGAAACCATCTTGTCCACGAAACCACCGGTACGCTCGCCGATAGACTGGGAAGTAGCATCCTGAGAAACAACACCGATTCTTACAGTCTCAGCGGGATCTGTAACCTGATCCTTGATCAGCTCGTACAGATTCTCTGCTGCCAGCTCGCCTGCTGCATAGTTGTCGGTTGCTGCATTGGCAACTACCACATCTGTGGAGGCTCCCGGAACACCGGAGTCAAATCCGATAACAGGAACGCCTGCGGACTCCAGAGCGCCCATTACGGAATCCGGATCAAGAGCTGCGAGGCAGATCGCGCTCGGTTTTTGTTGATAGCGTTGTTCAGCTGCTCTACCTGCTCTGCAACTGCACTCTCGTTCTGAGGTCCAACAAAGTTGGTTCCAGCCAGACCTAAGTCTGCTGCTGCCTGCTCGGTACCTAATTTAACTGCCTTCCAGAAGTCGTGCTGGAAACCTTTTGCAACGATCTCAATGGTAACATCACTGTAATCGCCAGATCCTGCATTTGCATCATCTGCAGGTGCTTCTGTAGTTTCAGCCGGAGCCTCTGTAGTGTCTGCCGGAGCTTCTGTCTCAGCCGGAGCTTCTGTTGCTGCTGTAGTCTCCTTCGGAGCCTCTGTTGCTGCTGCTGTCTCTGCGGACTTGTTGCCGCATCCTGCTACCATTGCTGCTACCATAGTTGCACAGAGAAGTGCACTGATTGCTTTTCTTTTCATTCTGAAATTCCTCCCTTAGAATAGATTAAAAGAATAAGATTGTTAAAACCTGTATATAATCCCCGGCAGCTTTTAGCTGCCAGGTGTATTATATCGATATATAGTGTTTACTGCGCTGTATTTCGCGCTGTTCTTAGCCCTGTTTTTTTCTGTTTACAACGTCCGCAAATACGGCGATGATCAGAACAAAACCAGTGATGAATAACTGCCAGTGAGGCTGTAAGCCTACAAACGGAAGTCCCGTCTTCAGAACCGACATGATGAACACACCGATTAAGGTACCCGCGATGGAACCAACACCACCGGAGAGGGATGTGCCGCCGATGACAACGCCTGCGATGGCGTCCAGCTCAAATCCGTTTCCTGTTCCCGGCATCAGAGTGGAGTAGATAGCCGCATAGGAAATACCTGCCAGTGCTGCAAAGAAACCACTGATAATAAAGGCCAGAGTCTCCCATTTTACTACGTTCACACCAGACAGTCTGGTTGCCTCTTTGTTGCTTCCAAGCGCCAGAATGTAACGTCCCGGACGAGTCTTATTTAAAGGATTGCCATCAGAACAGCCATTACAAGCAGTAAGATGAATCCTGTGGGATTCCCGCTTGGGGGAAGCCCGTCTGCCCTTAACTTGAAAATACTTCTGAACCAGGCGCCTGCTGCCTCCCCTGCGGGAAGGTAACGCTGGCGGTTCCTGTCACAATAGAGCCAAGTCCTCTGGTAATCATCATGGTACCCAGAGTTGCGATGAAGGCCGGAAGCCCCATCACGGAAACCATAAGTCCGTTTGCCAGTCCGAACAAAACGCCGATCAGCAGTGTGAGGATCAGGCAGAGTGCCATGGGAAGCCCCGCTTTTGTAAACAGCGTACCGCCGATCAGTGAACAGCAGATACACAGAGTACCGATGGACAGGTCAATTCCGCCTGTAATGATTACAAAGGTTACGCCGATGGCCATGAAGCCAATATAATAAGATGAATCCAAAATACTTACGAATGTGCTGTACTGTGCAAAGTTGGCTCCTGCAATGCAGAAGAACACGAACAGTACCACCAGGGCGGCAATGGCCACCAATTTCTGAGTGCCGATGGCACCAGCAATTCCTTTTTATTTGCTTTTTCCATTTCTCTTTACCCTCCTGATTAATCTCTTAAAGTTGCCGCATGCATGATATTTTCCTGGGTAGCCTCCTCAATGCTCAGCTCCCCTGTCTTTCTTCCCTCGCACATAACAACGATTCTGTCACTCATACGAAGGATCTCTGTCATCTCGGAGGAAATCATAATAATGGATTTCCCTGTTTTACCAGATCGTTCATCAGAGAATAGATCTCACTCTTGGCACCTACGTCGATACCTCTTGTAGGCTCATCAAAGATAAGGATGTCACAGTCTCTTGTCAGCCATTTTGCAATAACAACCTTCTGCTGATTACCACCGGATAAATTTCTCACCTTCTGCTCTATGGAAGGTGTTTTCGTCTTCAGAGCATTCACATATTTTTGGGTGACTTCCTTTTCTTTCCGCTTGTCAATGAAAAGACCGTTGGTAAAGTGCTCCAGGGAAGCCATTGTGGTGTTCTCAGCCACCGTCTTCTCAACATTCACCCCGTACCGTTTCCGGTCCTCAGACAAATATCCAATTCCTGCCTTTACCGCGTCCTGAGGGCTGTTGATCGTCACCTTTTTGCCATTTATGTAGATATCGCCACTGTCTTTTTGTCCGCCCCGAACAGTGCCCTTGCGGTCTCTGTTCTTCCTGCGCCCATCAGACCTGAGAAACCTAGGATCTCTCCTTTGTGAAGCTCAAAGCTCACATCGCGCACCATCTTGCCCGCGTTCAGATGCTCTACTTTGAGCACCACCGGCGCATTTTTAGGTACGTTGCTGTGGCTCTTGGGCTCCTCGTATACCACGCGCCCAACCATCATGTTAATGATGTCATCCTTTGTGGACTCCTCCGTCACGATGGTTCCCACATACTCTCCGTCACGCATAACGGTCACACGGTCCGTGATCCGCTTGATCTCATCCATTCTGTGAGAGATATAAATAATACCGATATTCTTTTGCGCAGATCCTCAATGATCTTGAAAAGCTCATTGATCTCCGCGTCTGTCAGCGCCGCTGTGGGTTCGTCAAATACGATTACCTTGGCGTCAGTGGAAATGGCCTTGGCAATCTCGCACATCTGCTGGCGTCCTACCGTAAGCCTTCCCATAGTCTCCTTGGTATCAATATCGATGTTCAGAAGCTTAAAGAGCTTACTAGCCTCCTCATTCATCCTTCTGTCGTTGATAATCTTGCCATTCATACTCTCACGGCCAATGAAAATGTTCTGTGCAACTGTCAGATGGTTCATCATATTCAGCTCCTGATGCACAATCACGATTCCTGCCGTCTGGGCTTCCTTGGGATTCTTAAATTCTACTTGTTTTCCTTCAAAGGTAATTGTGCCCTTGTCCTTGGCGTAGATGCCTGTCAGCACCTTCATCAGAGTAGACTTTCCGGCACCATTCTCTCCCATCAGCGCGTGAACCTCGCCTTTTTTCAGCTCCAGGTTTACCTCTTTTTAAGGCATGCACACCAGGGAAAGACTTGTCAATACCTTTCATTGTCAATATTACGTCGCCCACTATTTCACCTTCCATTCCCTTTCACATTTAACATTTATCGCTTCAGCTTATGAATATTTTATGACCAAATTATGAATAAAACAATGGAATATATTCTGAGAAAAGGTAAAATTTTACTTAAATGAAAAAGAATCCCGCGAGCGGGATTCTCCGCCTGCGGCGGGTCGCTTCTGCGACATATTACCCTTCCGCCGCAGTGCGATCCTGCCCGGAGCTCTTTTTCATATCATAAGGGATTCCATCGGAATTTCCTATGATATAAAAAAAGAATCCTGCGCGCAGGGATTCTCCGCCTGCGGCGGGCTGACCCGGCAACCCACCGGAGGCTTTCTTAACTACATGTCTTTTTAATCCAAATCTGCTTATGGGATAAATCAGCTTGTCCAAAACGGAAACAGTAGCTTTTGATTTTCTTCAGTAAACATGTTCGCCTTTGTCACTGCCACAGAGCCGGAGTCCACCATGGGCTCCACTGCGCTGTTGTGGTACGCTTCCACCGCCTTCTGCACGGACAAATACCCCATGTTAAAAGGCTTTTGAATGACAATACCTTCAAAAATGCCTGCCTCCAACAACTGGATTTCCTCGTTGGAGCTGTCAAATCCCACCATGACAATCTGATCCTCCATCCCCAGGTCCTTCACGGCCCGGGCTGCGCCCACCGCGGAATATTCGTTCAGCCCTGCGATGGCATTGACCTCCGGATGCTCCGAAATCAACTTTTTCGTGACCTCATAGGCCTTGTCATAATTGGAGTTGCAGAACACAGGGGAAGAATCCGGGAGCTATACTTTTGAGTCCCTCCCGAAGCCCCTTTTCCCGCTCTATGGCTGTGGATGCTCCCTTTACATGTGAGACAATGCCGATTGTGGGATTTTCCGGAAGGGCATCCTTCAGAAGCAGCCCCAGTTTCTTTCCCGCCTCAAAATTGTTGGTGGCAACCAGGGTAGCGCCCATTGACTCCTCCATGTCCGAATCCACCAAAACCAAATGAATCCCTGCTTCCACCACCTCCCGGGCCACTTTCGCCGTCTTGGTATAGCTGCTGGGTGAAATCAGAATGGCGTCCGGATGCTTTTCGATTGCCTGACGGATCATCTTGTTCTGCGCCTCATAGTCCCCCCCTCAGAGGAGGGCCCCATGACCGTCAGCTCCACATTGAACTCCTTCGCAGCCGCCTGGGCCCCCTGTATAAAGGGAAGTCCAGAAATCAGAGTCATCTATGATTTTCAGAATACAAACTATATTTAGCTTGCCGTTGCGGTTCTGCCAGGACTTTACACTGAAAGCCAAAATCATCATAACCATGATTCCCAACAGAATTGCAATGGATATATACTTTTTAAAACTTCTACGCCTCTCCATTGTGTAACTCCTCCTCAGCCGGAATAATCACATAAACGGTAGTCCCGATTCCGGGCGTACTCTCATAGCGCAGCCCATACCCTGGTCCGTAATGCAGCTGCAGCCTGTGGTGCACATTGTAGACACCCACCCGGTTGGACTTTACGCTTGGAGCCTTGGGTTCCAGAATATGGCTCAGCACCTCTTTCTCCATACCCACTCCGTTGTCCTGCACAATCAAATGTATATTATCCCCACTTTTCCTCCCATAACGGCAATCATTCCCTTATGCTCCAAATATTTGATTCCATGATAAATGGCGTTTTCCACAAGCGGCTGAATCACCAGTTTCACAATCTCAGTCTGCAAAATTTCCTGGTCCACATCTATCATGAACTCCAGCTGGTCCCGGTAGCGCATCTTTTGTATCGTGAGATAGCTCTGGGTGTAGGCAATCTCCTGTGCAATGGTTACAAGCTCTTTCTCGTTGCTGATACTCTGGCGTAAGAGCTTGGCGAGGGAGGACGTCATCAGCACCACCTCATCCTTTTTTGCCGCCCTCAGCCATCCATATGATAGAATCCAGAGTGTTGTACAGGAAGTGGGGATTAATCTGGGACTGGAGCGCGCGCAGCTCATTCTTACGCTTTTCCTTCTGCTCCTGAATGTTCTCCTCCATCAAATTCTGAATTTTCCCTGTCATAATATTAAAGGATTGTCCCAGATTGGCAATCTCATTCTTCCCATTTACAGAAAACTCCGCATTGTCAAAATGTCCCTTTTGCACATGAACCATCGCTTTCTCCAGCTCCCGGATAGGTCTTGTGATCTCCTGGAAATCAACATGGAAAATAGAATCGCCATAATGGAGAGCATCAGTGCTGTTATCCCGTATAGTGTCTTGGTTTCCGCACTTCCCTTCATTAAGTCATCGAGATAGGCCACGCCCACAACCGTCCACCCGGTGTTTGAGGAGGTACTGACTGTGTAGAGTTTCCGGTTTTCCCCTTCATCTGTGATGAAGCTGCCCTTCTGCTTATCCATTACCTCATGCGTCAGCTCGGTTTTCAGCCCGCTGTAGATCAACTGCTGCTGCGGATGATATATATATCTTCCGTCCTTATCCAATATAAAGAGGTAACCCCGGTCGCCCAGGCTGATATTCTCACACTGTTTGCTGATGGAGCTGTAGTTCAGGTCTACAAAGAAAATCCCCTCCGCATTTTGCGTATGCGGGTTTAGAAGCGCCTTGCTGACCGTTACCACCCACTGGTAAGAACCCTCCAGTATATTCTGCACATGGGAGGATGAGATCACGGAATAGCCCTTGGCAGCTACCGTGTCCTGATACCACTCCTTTGCCTGTATGTCCACATAGGGGTTTAGCTTGGCAGCTCCCCTGTTTAAAAACATGCGTCCGTTGTCCGCCATCACGCCGATATTACAGATATCCGACCTGGTATCCATCACGGTTTTAAACTGCTGGGACAGCTTTTCCCGCAGCTCACTCTGCTTATCCTCCTCCCCGAATAGAAACTCCGAGACATCCGCATTTCCAACCACGGTGTTTGAGAGCGCCTGCATATAGTTTATGTAAGAGTCCAGATCAGAATTTACCTGCTTAACCAGCTGCATAGTGTAATCCTGGGAATTTTGCAGCACCGTGCTCTCTGTGTAGGTCAGAGATATCACCAGAAAGATAGCAAGCGCCAAAACTATTATAAGCAAAAAGGGCAGAAGGATGGCATCCTGAATGCTTCTGAAATGCAACAGGAGATTTGGAAATTTACTCTTTTTCTTCATGTCTTACCTTATCCTTTTCGCATATTCCGTTGGAGTCATCCCTGTCATTTTTTTTAAAGGAGCTGCTGAAATAATGGGGATCGCTGTAGCCCACCTGGCCTGCAATCTCATAGGTCTTCATGGAAGTATTTTCAATCAGGCTTTTGGCCTTCTCAATCCTCTTTTTGGTGAGCGCCTCAATAAAGGTCTCCCCTGTATATGCCTTAAAAATAGAACTGAAATAGCTGGTGCTCATAGCCAGATGGGCGCAAACGGAATTCAGGGAGATATCCGGATTCCCATAATTTTTCTCTATATAGTCCTGCGCCATGACAGCCTGCTTTTTGCAATAGCTGTCCTTCTGGTCCTTAAGCCCCTCGGCCAGATGCAGACAGAAGGAGATCAGATCCTCCCCGATCTCAGAGATATGCTCTTTGCTGTAGATGGTATTTAAGAGCTCTCTCTCCTCCTGGAAAAGCTCTGTCTCGTTGAGGGAGGAGGTATCCAGCCCATTCATGATAGAGAGGATGGCATTCTGCACATAAAAAAAATACAACGGTTTCTGGACAGATAGGATTCCCGTATTACCTGTATAAACGCCTCCACATTTCTACGGATCTCTTTTGGACGGTCCATCTTGATCTCCAGTACAATCTTTTCCTTGTACTTGGAAAGTTCTGCGCTCACCTGTTTATTCTCATGACCCAGACTGGCCGCATGGATGACCTGATTCCCGCCCAGCAAAAACTTGTACTCCAGAGCCCTCTTGGTATCCTCAAAGGATATGTACAGCTGGCTCAGCGTACTCACAGGCTGTCCCACCGCAATGGTGCTCTCAATCTTCAAATATTTATGCAGGGAAGACTGAATTTCCTCGCAGATATCCAGCACCCTCTTCTCCATCCCCGGCTCTCCCCAAACACCAGAATGGTCCGCTCCTCCACATCCTGAAAGGTCACGCCGGCCTGATACCGGTTCATGATCTCCTCCGTGATATTATAGATAGCGAAATATGCCAGATCCGGCTTAAAATTATCCCCCTCTTTTAAAAATGGGGAAAGATCGTCAGCCACCACCATTGCAGTCATAAATCTGCGCCCCGGCAGCCTGATCTGATAATCCACCAATTTCTCTTCCAATGTATCCATCGGTACATTTCCGGCCAGCAGGCTGTTCAGAAACCGCCCCTCATAAGCGGAAGGTTGCTTACGTAGGCCCCCCTGAATCCGCTTTATATTTTCCTTCTTCAACCGCTCCTCGTCCAGTTTTTCCCGGACCTTCAGAAGCGTCTCTGAGAGCTCCACAGCAGTGATGGGCTTTAAAATATACTCTGCCACCTGGTACTTTACCGCCTTTTTGGCATACTCAAACTCATCATAGCCGCTGATGATGACAACCTTAATCTCCCTGTGCTCTTCATAGACGAACTTGGTAAGCTCCATACCATCCATGTGGGGCATGCAGATATCAGTAAGCAAGAGGTCCACCTGCTCTCTCAATAAAATCTTTGGCTTCCCTCCCATTTTTGCAAGTTCCCGCCAGCTCATACCCCAGTTCATTCCACTTTGTGTTCTCACTGATCGCCTCACGGATCAGCGCCTCGTCATCCACCAACAATACCCTGTACATAGCTTTCTCCGTTCTTTGTTATACTTATATCCCCATTCGTAACGGTTTCGTTCCTTCAGACCTGTAGAATAGTTAACTCCATTCTAACTTATTTTGCTTCGAAATACAACTTAGTGTTCCTCACCCTCCTCGGCTTTCCCAGTTCCCCAAATTTCCCTGGTACATTCCAGAATAATGAGCAGAGTCAGCGGACCCAGGATGACTCCCCGCCACTCCATAGATACAGAGACCCGCATACACCACCATAGCGATCACGATAGGATATACGCCCACCTTGTCGCCGATCAGACGGGGTTCCAGATATTCCCTGGCTGTGTTCGCCACCAGAAAGATGGTGAAGTAAGCAGCTGCGTGAAAAAAATCCCCTGTATCAGCACAATCACAGCCCATGGTACCAGGACGGTTCCGGTTCCAATAAAAGGCAGTACATCCAGAAGGCCAATAATGATCCCCACCAAAAGGGCGTAGGGATTGCCAGCCAGCCATAGACCTGCCACGCAGATCACGATCACAATCAGCATGATGGTTCCCTGGGCTTTCAGGTAAGCTCCGCCCAGGCCCCACAGCCGGTCCGTGATATTCACCATTTTCTGGTACCCCTTAAAGCCCTCCAGCTTTTCCCGAATCCCATCGTAATCCTCATCATCAGGATCACTGCAATGAATACCAGGAAAAATCCGCCCAGCACCTTTAAAATCACAACCGCGTACTCCATGGAGCGCTCCATCAGACCGGGAACCAGGTAGACCTCAATGCGCTCCTCCACCCTGGCCATATTCTGCTGCAGGAACATCATTACCTCATCCCCGTCAATCCCAAAGGTATTTTCCACAGCGTCACAGCATCCTTCCATCATGTTCTGGAATCCTGCCTCATAGTACTCCAAATGCTCCACCACACTGCGGATCTGTTCACAGAGTTTGACTGCCAAAACCAGCACGCAGTCCCCAGCAGCGCTCCGCCCAGAACCAGCAGGATCAGTGTCACGGTTTCTTTTTTCAAATGCATCTTTTTTCCCATTCTGGTGGCCAGTGGATAAATCCATCGGACCAGAAGATAGGCAATAAAAAGGGAGCTACCACTGGCAGAAGGTATCGCATACCCAGGTAGACTGCCAGCGTAATTCCCGCTATTCCCAAAATCTTTTTGTCTTCTCCGCCATACCAGCTTCCCCACTTTTCTTATGTTGAAGTTAGTATGTGCCGCCCTTTTCGTTTCATTCTCTTCCGGTTGGCTTACCTGAAATTGTCAAAGGCCGGGCCCTGCGGTTTTATTTCAAAATCCATTTCTTTTTTGTAGACGGATGGATAAAAACCAAACGGCAGGCTGCCAAGGCTACCCCTGTCCCCAGAGGGGCTTCTTCCTCTTCGTTATATTTACGGTCCCCTGTCAGCGGCATTCCAGCTCCCGCCATCTGAACCCGTATCTGATGGTGCCTACCTGTCATCAGCTCCACCTGGACTAAGGCGTATCCTCCCCTTTGTTCCAGCAGCCGGCAGGAAAGCCTGGCACGCTTGGCGCCCTTTTGTCCCCTCCGGCACAATCCTGGAGGTGTTGGTCCTGCCATCCTTCAGCAGATAGTCCTCCAGAACTCCCTCCCGGACAGGAGCCTTTGTACACACAACAGCCTGATAAAACTTTTTCATCCTTCCATCCCCCACCTGGGAGGACAGACTTGCTGCCGCCTGCTTTGTCTTGGCAAACACCAGCAGTCCCTGCACTGGCTGATCCAGACGGTGAACCACCCCGATATAAGGTTCCCCCGCTCATTTGCTCATGCTCTTTGCGGTAATTTTTCAGCATACTTACCATATCCTTGGTCCCGGCCCTGGCGCTCTGCACAGGAATCCCTGCGGGCTTTTGACAGACGATCAGCTGCCTGTCCTCATAGATGATTTGAAATTCCATATTTTTTCCTTCTGGCCTTAAATTTTAAACCGGTAACCAACGCCCCAAATGGTCTCAATGTACTGTGGCTTGGCAGTGTTGAACTCGATCTTCTCCCTGATCTTCTTGATATGAACTGTCACGGTAGCAATATCTCCGATGGATTCCATATCCCAGATTTTGCGGAAAAGTTCTTCCTTGGTAAAGACATGGTTTGGGTTCTGAGCCAGGAAAGTGAGCAGGTCAAACTCCTTGGTGGTGAAGGCCTTCTCCTCCCCATTTATCCATACCCTCCTTGCAGTCTTATCGATCTTGATCCCGCGGATTTCAATAATGTCGTTCTGGGGGGCATTGGTGCTCACCAGACGGTCATATCTGGCCATATGGGCCTTTACCCGGGCAACCAGCTCGCTGGGGCTGAAAGGCTTTGTCATATAATCGTCCGCGCCCAGGCCCAGGCCGCGGATCTTGTCAATATCATCCTTTTTGGCAGATACCATGAGAATGGGTGTATTCTTTTGGTTTCGGATCTCCTTACAGATCTCAAATCCATCCATTTCCGGCAGCATCAGATCCAGAATATACAGGTCATAATCCTCCTCCAGCGCCCGCTTCAGTCCCACGTCCCCCCTGTTTTCAATCTCCACCTCAAAGCCGCTCAGCTCCAGGTAGTCCTTTTCCAAATCTGCAATGCTCTCCTCATCCTCAATGATTAAAATCCTACTCATTAATCGGTACCTCCTGATATTTTCTAAGTACAAAAAACATAATGGTTCCGGCACCCAGCTTGCTGCTGGCCCAGATCTTTCCTCCGTGGTCCTCCACGATTTTTTTTACGATGGAAAGGCCGATACCGCTTCCCCCCTTGGAAGAATTCCGGGAAGAATCCGTCCGGTAAAAGCGGTCAAAAATATTCGGCAGATCCTTGGCCGCAATGCCTTTTCCGTTGTCCTCTATCTCCACCTGTATAAAATCACCTACGTCTTTTACGCGGATGCTGATATAGCCCTTGGGTTTGTCAATATATTTTACAGAATTTCCGATAATATTATTGATGACCCGCTTCAGCTGTTCCGCATCTGCGATGACCATGGTGTCTTTATCCGCATAGTTGAAATAAGAGAGCTCAATTCCCTTGGCTTCCAGATCCAGCCCAACCTCCTCAATGCAGTCGTCGAAATAGTCCGTCACATTGATCTTACTGAAGGTGTAGGGAATGCGGTTGGTGTCAATCTTGGAGTAAAAAGTCAGCTCATTGATGAGCCGGTCCATCTCATTGGCCTTATTGTAGATGGTTCGGATATACTTGTCCATCTTCTCCGGCGTGTCCGCCACCCCGTCCATGATCCCTTCTACATACCCCTTCACAGCCGTGATAGGCGTCTTCAGGTCATGGGAAATATTGCTGATCAGCTCCTTGTTGTCCCTGTCATACTGCACCTTCTCCTCCGTGGAGTCCCGCAGCCGCTGGCGCATCTCCTCAAAGTCCTGGCAAAGCTCGCTGATCTCATCCTCTCCCTGGACATCCAGCACAAAGTCCAGATTGCCTTCCTTGATATTCTGGGTGGCTGCCTTCAGATTCTTCAGCGGGGTACTGATACCGTTGTAAATCCAGGTGGTCAGCATCAATGCGGTAAATATCAGGATACAATGATGGTGACAATCATATCGCGCACCAGGGATTTCACCTGCGGGATAATATTCTCCACTCCTGTGATAATAAATGCGCTCCCCCCGTGCGTTCCATCCGAAAAGTTCATATCCAGTTGTTTTACATAAGACTTTACATCCTTGCCAATATAGATCCCGCTGTCCGAGGCCTTTCCGAAATCCCCAAAGGCCGGAAGCTCTTCAAACAGCTTATCAATCTCCGCCTGGGTCCCCCACATAGTAGGGCGCATCTTGCTTTCTCACGATCAAATAGGAGTCTCTTCTCTGAAGCTCCTTGTTCATGGTATCCAGATACTGTTCATCCAAAAATTTATCCGCGTCCGCCTGAACCTGCTTCTCCATATCCCCAAAGGTCTTCTCGGTGAGCTTATTCATCATCTGAAGGGAATTGGACAGAGACTCATAGGTGACATCCGTGATATCGTAGCTCTCCTCAATGGACTTGAGCTGATATTTTCCAAATCCTACAAACGCGATGCAGGTGAGCATAATGGGGACACAGATGATCACAAAAAAATGAAATAATCAATCTTGTCTTTAATTTCATGTTTCAAACTCCTTTGTTTCAATCCACGCTCGGTGATTTAACAGAGTACGGCCACATCTTTCGATGCGTTGATTAACTTCATTATCAGTGGGGGATACCGATTTCTCTCCGCCCGCCACTTCCGTTAATCTTGTTTTAGGTGATTCCGCTCGCCAGGCTATAGAGGCCGGAGAATCCCACTTATTCTTGTTGATTACTACTATACCATAAAAAGTGTGCCCGTTTCACGTAAACAAAGCGTGGGGTTTCTAAATTTTTTATAAAGGGTAATGGTTTTGGTAGGGCGTTTTGGGCTGAGGGGACGCTCCCTCCGGCGCAGGGCTATGCTTCGGGGACGCGTGCAACATTCCGATGGACTATCTGCTAACTACAACTACAGAAAACCTGCCACTGGCAGCTTTTCTGCATACTGAGCATAAGAGACTCAGGAGAACCTTCGTCTCTAAGTTTCCGTAAGCAGAGGATTCCATCTCCACTAAAAACGCACGCTAATTGTCCCCGAAGCATAGCCCTGCGCCGGAGGAAGCTGTTTCCCGTAGGCGGGAGATGGTGCCACTCAGGCGATTTTCTAACAAGCTTTGGGAAATCTCTAGGTTCCAGAACACAGTCACCCGGGCGTTGGCAGCTCTCTAAGCAAACATTTTACGTGCGTTTTTAGCGGCGGGGAAATGAACGTTTACAGAAACTTGGACGCGAAGGCTTTCCTGAGCGTCCTTAGTTGCAGTTAACGGTTAGTTCCCCAGAGCGTTGCACGTGTTTGCGTGAGAGCTGCCAACGCCCGGTGACGTCCGGGAATTATACAAGTAACTCACCTGACCCGCCTAAACTGTTTCTATAAAGGTGCAGCGAAAAAGACGGCATCTCTGCCGTCTTCCTGTTCTTGCGCATTTAAGGATTTGTTTACAGGTATTTCTTCAGCACATCCACCCTGTCCAGTTCCTCCCAGGGCAGATCCAGATCATTGCGCCCGAAGTGTCCGTAAGCAGCCGTCTGCTTGTAGATGGGCCTGCGCAGATCCAGCATTTTGATCATTCCTGCTGGACGCAGGTCGAAGTTCTCGCGCACGATTTCCGTCAGCTTTTCATCCGAAAGCTTCCCTGTTCCAAAGGAATCTACCATGACAGAGGTGGGCCTTGCCACACCGATGGCGTAGGAGAGCTGAATCTCGCACTTGTCTGCCAGTCCCGCAGCCACCATATTCTTTTGCCACATAGCGGGCCGCATAGGCTGCGCTCCGGTCCACCTTGGTGCAGTCTTTTCCTGAGAAAGCGCCGCCGCCGTGTCTGGCGTATCCGCCGTAACTGTCTACGATAATCTTTCTCCCGGTGAGTCCGCTGTCCCCGTGAGGCCCGCCGATCACAAAACGCCCTGTGGGATTGATGAAAAACTTGGTATCCACGTCCACCATCTCAGATGGCAGCACTGGGTCAAACACGTATTTTTTGATGTCCTCATGGATCTGCTCCTGGGTCACCTCCGGGTCATGCTGTGTGGAGAGCACCACTGCATCCAGCCGAAATGGCTTGCCGCTCTCATCGTACTCTACGGTTACCTGTGTTTTTCCGTCCGGTCTTAAATATGTGAGGGTACCGTCCTTGCGCACCTTGGTCAGCTGAAGCGCCAGCTTGTGAGCAAGTGAGATGGGGTAGGGCATAAGCTCCTCTGTCTCATTGGAGGCATAGCCGAACATCATTCCCCTGATCCCCTGCGCCGATGGCCTCGATCTGGTCATCCGTCATAGTATTTTCCTTGGCCTCCAGAGCCTTGTCCACGCCCAGTGCAATGTCCACGGACTGTTCGTCAATGGCTGTGATCACTCCGCAGGTATCTGCGTCAAAGCCATATTTTCCTCTGGTGTAACCGATCTCGCGCACGGTGTCACGCACGATCTTCTGAATATCCACATAGGCATTTGTGGTGATTTCCCCATCACCAGCACCATTCCGTGGTGGTGGCTGTCTCGCAGGCCACCCGGCTCATGGGGTCCTGGGCCAACAGCGCGTCAGGATGGCGTCAGAAATCTGATCGCACATTTTATCCGGATGCCCCTCGGTCACTGATTCGGATGTAAATAATAATTTTTCCATTTCTTCCTCCTTTATTTCAATCCATGCTCGGTAATTTAGCAGAGTACGACCACATCTTTCGATGCGTTGATTGTCTTCATGTCAGTGGGGGATACCGATTTCTTTCCGCCCGCCACTGCCTTTAATCTTGTCTAATGAAGTCCAGAGGACTTTTTTAGATAAAAAAAGAATCCTGCGCGCAGGATTCTCCGCCTGCGGCGGGGCTGCCCCGGCAGCCATCTTCCACTCCGCCGCAGTGCGATCCCACCCGGAGGGCTTTTTATATCATAGGGAATTCCGAAGGACTTTCCTATGATATAAAAAGTCCGCAATAAGCGGACCTTCCTATCTATGCTGATAAGCAAATCCTCTTATTGTTCGATTGCTCGCTCAGGTTGGCACCTTCCGGTTAGGGGTTGCCGTGGCTTCACAGATCCTTTGTATCTCCACCACTCTGAATAAGAGAAAATATATTCTATATTTGGTTTTACGGATATAATCATATACCTTTTTTACAATATACGTCAAGTAAAATATTTACTTTCTCTAAAAAAGGAAATAAGACTCTCTGGTACTTTTCATCAAACATGTTCTCTTTCGTGATAAGTGAGGTTGCAGTATCTACCTCTGTTTCTTCAATCGGGAATCCATAGATCAGCTTATAGGCACACTCCACTCCAAGATAGCCCATTGAATACGGGTTCTGTACAATCAGAGCATCCACCTCTCCCGTTTCCAGCATCCCAACCGATATCACATTGCTGTCAAAGGCCACTACCATTGTGCTTTCTGCTAACTGCATATCCTGAACCGCGTAGCCAACCCCAAAGGCTTGTCCACTCATTAAAGGTTACAATCACATTGATATCCGGATGTCTGTTCAGCAGGCTGACAGTGCCCTCCCTGGCCGCCGCTGCGGTAGATATGACATTGATGGTTTCAATAATAGTGACACGATCATCCTTTTCCACCCGATCCCGAAATCCCTGTTCACGCTGCTGGCCGTTTGCAGTATTCTTGTCAAAATTTACAATTCCTACATTTAGCTTTTCTTCCCTGCTGGCCAGCACCGCATCTCCTGCCATTCCCCCTGCTTTATAATTGTCAGTGCTAATGCGGCAGCTGACACCATCACTGTTTACCTCACTGTCAACCACCACCACCTTAACCCCCTTTTTAATTGCCGCTTCGATAGGCGGGCGATTTGCATTGTAGTCAATGGCGGAAATAATAATGGCCTCTGCTCCCGCTTCCACCACCTCATTGATCATCTCATTTTGAACCTCATAGTCTTCCTCATTTTCCGGTGCATTCAGCGTCAGATTAAGATTATATTCTGTGCAGGCGGCCCTGGCTCCGGCATAGACGGACTTCCAAAAATCAGAATTACCGACTTTGTAATAACAGCCGCATAATGCTTTTGTACCTCCCCCAACCAGGTCCGTACCCTGGATCATTCGGGTTATGTAAGAAATCCTAAGTAATAGCTGAAAAAACGAACACAACCCCAATGAAAATAAGCATGTTTTACACTTATTCCGTTTCATATTCCTCCCTCCGGATTTTTGGAATCTCGATTATAACACTCGTTCCTTCGTCCAGCTCACTGTGGATGGTAAGACCATACTGGCTCCCAAAATAGATCTTAATCCGATCATTTACATTTTTGATACCGATCCCGCCGTTGTTGCCGCACTCTTTGTGGAGAATTTCCCGGCACATCTTTTTATCCATCCCAACACCGTTATCCCTCACCTCCAAAATGATATCCTCGTCTTTTGATGGATTCCAATATAGATTTCACCCTGATCTATCATACGGTTCAGGCCATGGTAAATAGCATTTTCAATCAGCGGCTGAAGAGTAATCTTATTGCAGTAGTACCCCAGACATTCCTGATCCGCATCAAGAACATAGACGAACTGGTTTTTATAGCGGAAGCTCTGAATTTTCAGATAGCATTCCGCGTGCTGCAATTCTTTTTCAAGGGGAATCAATTCATGTCCTCTGCTGATGCTGATCCTAAACAGCCTGGCCAGTGTATTGACCATTTCTATCGCCTCACTGGTACGCTCAGCTTCACACATCCATGCGATAGAATCCAGCGTATTATACAGAAAATGCGGGTTGATCTGTGACTGCAGGGCATTCAGCTCCGTCTTTCTCAGTGTCACCTCCTCCTCACGCACCTGCTCCATCAGCTGCTGGAGCCTTATTACCATATGTGCAAAAAAGAATCGGACAGTTCCGCTATCTCCTTAGTTGTCCCCACGGACTCAAAGTTAAAGGTTTCCGCATTCCCCTCAAATTTCCGCATGGCTTCAATCAGGCGGTTCACCGGTTTAGAAAAAATCCTCGTAAAAAAGAATCCCATGACCACAGCGGTGAGCAGAACCAGATAGATCAGAACATAGGATGTCCGTTTCATTTTCTCCACTTTACTTGTGATCATCTCATCAATATAGCAAACCCCCACTATTATCCATCCATAGTCTTTCAGTGTCCTGGTATTATAGATAATATCCTCCTTTACCACAGAACCATCCATTGATTTTGCCAGCTCTCTCATATCATCCTCCCGCATTTCCTTTAACCCCGAAAAGATGAGCTGCTGCTGGGGATGATAAATGATATTTCCCTCCTGTTCCATCAGAAAACAATAACCATGCTGGCCAATCCCCACATCATCAATATAACTGGCAATAGAATCAAAGCTGATATTCATAAATACATAAACATCCTCCCCAGCTTCGTTTTTCAGCCTCTGATAGATGGTTACCACCAGGGGTAATAATTGAGCAGCCCCGTTTCCACATGTGGCTTGGAAATCATCATCTTCCCGTCTAGATCGGTCATATCTTCAATTGGAACGCTCATATCAAACCGGCTTTTCAGCTCATATCTCTCCGCCCAGGAATTGACCAGACGATAATTCTCATCATAGATCAAAATAGATACCAGATCCCCTCTGATTTTAACCAGATCCCTGAAAAACATCTGCTGTTCCTGCTTAGAAGTTTTCATATTTTTTACCAATCATTCTCATAATGTTCTTCATGTCATCCAGATAGTTTCTCACTGTATTCTGAACCTGCACTACTGCCTGCTCTCCGCTGGTAACCGCATTTTCTTCTGTAGAGTTCTGATACAGCTGAATAAATATAAGCACAGCGCTTATCCCGGCAATTGTCACAATAATGGTTACCACACCCGTCAGAAGGACTGAGATTGATACTTTCGTATATCTGTATTTCTTATCTTTTTTCCTCATTTTGTCTCCTGCAGCTGTTCGGCGAATACCCGGTGTACTTTTTTAAAACTATAGCTAAAATACTGCTGGTCACTGTAACCGCAGAGCTCCGAAATCTCTTTTACCTTCAGGGAAGTGCCCAGAAGTAATTCCCTGGCCTTTTCAACCCGTTTTCTGGTCAGCAAATCAATAAACCTGTTTCCGGTTTCTTTTTTTAATCAATGCGCTTAGATAATTCGGGCTGATCCCGATCTCGGCTCCAATATAATTCAGGGATAAATTCACATCCGAATACTGCGTTTCAATGATCTCCAGTGCTTTTTCAATTATCACCGCAGTGCTGGTCTTTCGCTGATTCAAAATCAGCTCCCTGGACCTGAGGCAAAAGTCCATATATTCACTCCAGATATTTTCGTAACTGTCGTAATGAATCTTCCCCTGCATGGGTGATATAAACTCTAAACTCTGTATTTTCTCACTGTCCAAAACCGTGTAGCTGATCCGAAAAACCACTGCCAAAAAGCTGAATCATGACAAAACTGTACCAGAGCCGGCGATATTTCCTTGCTCACCAACTCTGCAAAAAAGCCTTCAGATACTCCTCCAGTTCATCCATAGTTCCGCTGCGGAATACTCTCTCAAAACCCTCTATCCTCAATAGCAGTTCTTCGTGCTTAAAGCTGTCACGATACTCTACATCCGCTATAAATGAGATGCTTTCATCGCTGTGCATAGAATACTGGAGTGCATACACCGCCTCCACGTATGCCTCATGGCAGTCTCCCAATTTCTGAATAGGACGGCTTACCCTATCCTGCCATCCAGTCCCAAAATACGTTTTATATTCTGGATGATGTCTTCTACCAGAATGTGTGCATACCTCTCGTATCCGGAATTGGTCACCACCAGTACAGACACAACTCTTCCTTTGACATAGAAGCTATAATAATATTTGTAATACTTTTTAATAATACTGTTTACAGCCTGTACGCTTCCGGCAATTTTACAGTCTTTCCCTCCTTATCTAAAATGGAGGTCACCATAATCAAATACTGCTGACCTTCTATGCTTCCCTTTATCAATCCCGTGGAAACTGCCTCCTCGATCCATTCTTTTTCCTCTCTCCCCGCTCAGCATGTTGTCCAACACCAGGGAATCAGGAAAGAATGGATAGATTTCCGCTTTCTCTCACCTCCGTATAAGCAAATTCATGAAACTTCTGGTCGATCTTCTCCTTAATTTTTTCTTAACTCAGCCGTTATCTCCTGTGAAGAAATAGGTTTTAACAAATAGCTGACTACATTGTACTGAATTGCCTGTTTGGCATAGGTAAAATCATCGTAGCCGCTCAGAAAAAGCAATCTGGATTTCGGGCCTGATCTCTCTGGTCATTCTGGCCAGTTCAATGCCACTGATAAACGGCATTTTGATGTCCGTAAGCAGCAGGTCAGGCTCCAGCAATTCCACCATCTCCAGCGCTTCTGCTCCATTTTCTGCTTCTCCAACCACTACAAATCCGATTTCTTCCCAATCCACTTTCCGGATCAGTGCACGGCGAATTTCTTCTTCATCATCTGCCACGACCACTGTGTACATTTTTCGCCTCCCGATCATTTACGCATCTGCTGCATACAATACCGGGCGCTGCTCTACCGGCTCCCGCCAGAAGTACAGCGCCCCAAGCAAGCTACTTAACTACTATTTTGATTTTTACAGCTTTTTTATTCATGCATTTTACAGTGATTGTTGCTGTTCCCTTCTTTTTTTGCTGTGACCTGTCCATAATTGTCAACCGCTGCAACCGACTTTTTACTCGATTTATAAGTAACCCTTCCTGCCGTGCGAAGCGGCGAAACTTTCGTTTTGATCAAGGCTGTTTTCCGCGTCTTAAGTTCAGTTTTTTACCGCTGGTTACCTTAAATGATTTTACCGAAGGCACCTTTTTTACAACCTGTATGGTAATTGCTTTCTTCGCCTTTTTATCCGCGGATGTTATGGTAATCTTAGCGGTTCCGGGCCTATTGGCTTTTATCACGCCGCTCTTGCTCACAGCTGCCACTGATTTTTGTTTGATTGATAGGTCACCTTGGGATTGGCATCCGCTGGACTCACCATCCCTTTTACCGTCAAACGCTTACCCTTCTGCATATAAATTTTGGTCGTTTTCTGGTTGGAAGCAAGTCCCTGTGCTTTTACCTTGATACTTTTAGCATAAGGGTATGTGACCGTTATCTTACATGTACCGGTAACCTTTGATCCGTCTTTTGCGGCAGCTGTGATTATAGTATCCCCAATCCCCTTGGCCGTCACATTTCCATTCTGATCCACTGTCGCAATCCTGGTATTGGAAGAACTCCAGGTAACCGATGGATTGGCTGCATTTGCAGGCAGTACCGTCACCGTAAGCCGCAGTGTATCGTTTTTGTTTAACTTAACAGAGGTTTTGCTAATCTGGATGCTTGTCACTTTAACCGCAGGATTTTCCACATCCGGTTTCTTTTGAATGGAATCCATGGCCTTTTTCAGAACATTTGCCGCAGCATTTACTTCTGATTGGGTAATTGTCCCGGTATTTATTTTACCCATCAGCTCTTTCGCGGATTTCAAAGCACTGTTTACTCTTTGGACACTCTCTTCGGTTGCGGATTCCATGGTACCATCCGCGATCATATTCTCTGCCTGGCTGATCAATTTTTCCAGAGTGCTTGTGTCGGGCCGGTTCTCACCGTCCTGAACAAACTGAATGGTATAAGTTTTTTATCTAACTGGCTTCCGTTCTCCGGTAAAATCATAATCTTGGCCTGGCCGCCGGGATTTGCTGCCGGCAGAATGGTCACTGCCGCATTCTGATCCACATCCACCGTTATATCTGGCAGCTGATTCTCCGAATGATGGTATGTCATTTTCAGATCCTGATCAAATTTGTCCAAAACCTCTTCATTTCCAATCCTTATTTCGCGAACCGAAAAATCGCTGTGGGCGCTGGCTTCCTGACCATAAACCTCCAGTTCATTCACCCCGAGACATTTGCCCGCCTGAGCGTCCATACGAACCCGGACAAGGTTTGTCTTCACCGGCTTAAAGGTTATATCCGTCATGCTGGTACTGCTCAGAGAGGAGGGAGACGGCTTATTGCTGTAATCCACTTCCTTCCAGTTGGCCGGATCGTTTAAAGGACTGTTCTGCCAGGATTCCACCTGCCCGTTGGTGTCTTGGATTTCATAATCAATGGGTCCGGTATAGTATTCCACATAGTATTCTGCCGGGGTCCGTATCATTTGATTTGCACCTTCCTGGCAGAATCCACGGAGATCTTATCCACATAGCGCAGTACCCGGATTCCTTCGTATGCGATCACTGCAGACACCCAGTCCCCGGAGCGCTGTGCAGCACCGCCTACCCAATTGCTCCAAATCTTCTTTGACGGCACCATCTCAAAGGACTTTATACTGTCATTCAAGTAATTAGCCCGGTCATATCCGGTATCACTGATGGCGTTATCATTTGTATAGGAGGCAATTCCAATGGGCAAGACATAACCGTTACGGCTTATTACATAACTGGGGCTTTGGTACGAATCCGAAATGCGCACGGATGCTGTTGCGGTTAAACTGGTATCATCCGCTTTTACCGTCCCCTTCACATACACAACTGTATCTTTTTCTTTATTAAAATCAGCTTCCGAAACGTTCTCCCACTGGACAGGAATGTTTTTCAGTTCCGTTCCATCGGAATAATAAGCAGACAATGTTTCCGGCAGCTCGGGAACCATATTTCTCGGTGTGGCTATAGAAACTGCCTCCAGCGCAGTCAAATCCCTGACCACCACTTTCAGCTTTGGCCTGATTGCCGAACCGTTCACATCTCCCTCAATCACGATTTCTCCAAACTGTTCCAGCTGTTCTGCATGTATACGATCCCATGTAACGTCCAGATCCCGCGGGTGTCCGGTATCATAATATGCCCGGATCGTCTCCGGCAGCGCCGGTGCGATCCCTTTTTTGTATATACTGTAACTTCCTCAAAAGAGACGATTTTTTTTTTGACAGCAGTGTTCTTCGCAATGGTAAAGGTAAGCGCTTCGGAATCCACTGTCTGATCTAAATAGGTCATATGAGCAGTTACTTCCACGGTTCCTGCGTCATATGCCAGAAGGCTGCTTCCCTGGATCAGCGCATATCCGCTGCCTGGTTCTACGGAATAAGTGACCGTGGCCTCCTCCTCCGACAATACCCGCCCGTCCTGAAGTACACCGGTAACGGTCAGCGGTACGGTATCGTCCTCTGTTACCTCAGTGGTTTCCGCAGATATTTCAACGGTTTCAGGGCCGGTGCCTTTTCCGTAAACTCAACCGTATAATACGCCGTATTCCGGCCATCCTCCGAGAACACTTTGATCTGAGCTGCACCGTTATTCTCCAGCGCCTGCCACACGAATAAAGAGGCGTGATCCGCTGCCTGGGCTGTCACCTTTGGAACCTGTCCCCCATATGGCACTTCCAGAGAATACGAATAATTTTCCGGATCAAATCCTTCCAATTCTTTACCGTCTACTTTTAAAGAGGATAGCCGGGCAGATTTTCCCTTGGAAATACCCTTACCCCAGACCTCCACTTCTGTAATTTTCATCATGTCTTTGCCAGCATTATAACCATTTACAGAAAATTCCAATCGCAGCTTGTTGGTTTTTACGCTGTCAAAAAGTGATATCCTCACCGGTATAGCCAGCGCCGCGGCCGCCGAACCCGGTTGTTTTGCTCTGGCCCGGAACATTCACGTACTCTGTGCCATTCCAATATTTAACCAAAATCTGATCCGGTATCTGCCAGGTATTCATGCTGGTCAGCCAGGCAGTAATCCGGTTAATATCATATTCCTTGGCAAACTCAAACGTAACCGCATCGCTGGTCCGGTTATTTATCTGCCAGTTTCCCCATCCGTTTGAGTCACTGGTATCTCCGTCATTGATCTCAGCTACCGGATGTTTGCCTGGCCCCTCCTCATAGGTTGCTGTCACCGTCGTTCCCTGTGCGGCAAGGGCAATATTGACATCATCATCTTCCGCCGCTACCCGTATCACAGCATGGGCCGGCAGGTCTGTGCCATCTACCTCTCCCACTGCATTTACAATGCCCAACTCGCCAAACGCACCCGGATCCAACGTCTCCCATGACACATTTCTGGATTCTGTCACACCATCTGACCAGACGGCTGTCACCATATCCGGCAGTTCTGGCAAGGTGTCTTTGCTATGGCCAGAGTCACATCCAGGATGCCGATAAGCCCCCTTACCGTCAGATGCAGCTTGACCTTCTCCCCCGTCTCCGTCTGTCCCTGTACGGTAATGATCTTGGGCGCACTTCATCTTCCGGTGTTATTTTATCCCATACTACATGGACCTCGGTATTGCTCTCATCAGCAAGCACCCCTTTGATTGTATCCGGCAATTCGGGCACTTTTCCCACTTCCGTCACAATATCAGGTGTCTCATATCCCAGGATGCGGTCCGGATCTGTCTGTTCGGTCTTTGTGTAGACCGTCACGGAATCTCTGTTTAAGCCCACACCGTTTGCCGTCAGTGTAAAACTGCCCTCTTCCTTGGTGGACTGTACGATCACCAGAGCCTTGCCGTTAAAAAGCTTTCCTCTTCCAGATGCCATTGTAGTCTTTATACCGTTCCCAGCTGGAGCCGTCACCGTTGTCGACCCCTACAATTTTACCATTGCCGGTAATATTAAAATTCAGCTGATTCATAGCAGTGGGCATAAAGTTGCCGCTGGCATCCGTCACGTCAACGGTAATATAACAGAGATCCTGTCCGTCCGCCGTGATCACCGAACGGTCCGCAGATGCCTTTAAATTAGCTGCTTCCCCTGCGGTTGTGATCAAATCGGTGGCGATCAAGTTTCCTTCCCTGTCTTTTGCCTTTGCGGTGATCCTGGTCCCGAATATACTCATACTCCAAAAGCCACTCCAGATACAGACGGTCACTCTCATCGGACTGCTGCTGATACGTTCTGCCGTCTTCGGTAGTCTTTTGTGCAAAACTCTTTTCACCTAAGGATTCATCATTCAAAAACAACTCCACACTGGCCGCATTGGAGTAGACGCGGACCGGTATTTTCCCATCAATTAAAACCTTGTTTTTTAGGCTTTCATTTTCCCAATTCCAATGCGGGAAAATATGGACCATGGGATCCGTCTCTGCATCCAGCCACTGGCTCTGGTACAGATAGTAGTCGTCCTTTGCAAATCCTGCGGTATCCACAATCCCGAAGTAGGAGCTCTTTGGGATGGATTCCTGGTTAAACGCATAGGGGTGTAGGTTCACCAATGTAGTCAAAACCTGTCCAGACAAACTGTCCGCCAATCCACTTCCGATCCCGGTCCGGAATCAGGGAGTTGGTAGCTGTAGACCCCCAGGGTACCGCCCGGTTGTCAAAAAGAGGATACCTGATACTGCACCACATCACCTGCGTCTGTGGTACGGTTTGGTTCGGAGTAATAGCCCCGGCTTTTAAGGGCAGAAGAGTTCTCCGACCCATAGATAATCCAGTCCGGATACATTTCGTGATATCCGTCATAGTTCTTTTCCCCGTAGTTGATACCAACCACATCCACTTCCTGGGCGATCTTCACGTAGGGCTGTCCCACACTGTCAGCAGCCGAATAATCCCTCAGTTTATCCTCACCCATGGTTGTGGGCCTTGTTGTATCCACATCCTTCGCCCATTTAACAAGCTTTTTAGCCGTCTCTATGGAATGATCATAACGGCTTTCGTAAACCTCATTTCCCATACTCCACATGATAATGGATGGAAAATTAATTCCTCTGCGGATCATCTGCTGAAGGTCATACTGCGCCCATGGAACACCCTCACCTGCTTCGGGATGGGTACACGGCTGAAAAAAGAACCGGTGATAATCGTTGTTTGTCTTACCTCTGTCCCAGGTATCAAATGCTTCGTCAATCACCATAAGCCCCTGCTCATCACATTGTTTCAGTAAAACATCTGAGGCCGGATTGTGGCTTACGCGGATGGCATTTGCTCCCATTTCCTTCATAATCTTCATCTGCCGGGCAGTTGCAGCTTCGTTTGCAACTGAGCCAAGCGCCCCCTGGTCATGATGCATGCAGACGCCCTGCAGTTTCATATACTGGCCGTTCAGGCTGAATCCTTCATTATTGTCAAATGTAAACCAGCGGAAACCAAACCTGGCATCATAGCAATCCACAACCTGATCGTCCACAAGGACTTCCGTGCGCATGATGTACAATACCGGATTATCCGTTGACCACAGCTGGGGATCTTTGACTTTCATCTCTGATTCAAAGTCCTGTTTTCCCCTGATGCCACCTGTGATGAGCCAGATTCTACGGATTGGGAGAAGACGCTTTTATCGGCATAGTTTAATATGGTATAGCGAACCTTTGCGTTTACCCGCTCTTTTCCCTGGTTGCGCACATCCGTTTTCATTTTTACCGTAACCTGGCCACTCTCGTATTCCTTTTCGATATCCGGTGTGGTCACAACCGTGCCGTACTGGGCCACATGTACAGGTTCTGTCACTGACAGCTTTACATCCCGGTAAATACCGCTGCCGGCATACCATCTCCCGGTATGCTGACCGGGATCAGTAATATTCGTCGCTTTTACTGCAAGGATATTATTGGTTTTTCCGTCACAGATCAGATAGTCCGTAAGATCAAAGGAAAACGGCAGATATCCATAGGGATAGTTTCCCACTAATTGGCCGTTTAAGTAGATATAGCTATCCATATAAACGCCCCCAAAGTCAATCGATACCCGCTTATCCTTATACTCTTTCGGCAATGTAAATGCCTTTCTGTACCAGCCCGTTCCCCAGGCAGATGTCCGATCTCAGAACTGACACTGTGGGTGAAATCCTGCTCAATACTCCAGTCATGGGGTAGTGTCAGACGGCGCCATGCACCGTCATCAAAATCCATCTTTTCTGCACCGGAGACATCCCCCAGCTGGAAGGACCATCCCTCATTAAAATCCATACTGCGTTTCACACTCTCACTCTGCGCTTCGCTGCTCTCATCTTTTGCAAATACAGACAGATCAAAAGATGTGCATAATAGTAAAACAATCATGCATAAAGAAACTATCTGTTTAACTTTCTTTTTCATTTCCCACCCTGCTTTCTCTTTCTTGACATGCATACTATAGTAGCTGTTCAGTTCCTTTCTTATTTTCTTACGGTCTGTGCAGTAAATGCACAGACCTGCTGAATCGTTACTCTTTACAGTAATCTCACCTGACCGTAATTTTTACGCTGGCTTTTTACCGTTAAATGCAGTGATCGTAATGGTTGCCCTCCCTCTTTTCTTTGCTTTTACAATACCTGTTGAGGAAACCGTTGCAATTGACTTTTTACTTGACTTGTATTTCAATTGATAGCTGGCCGTCTTAGCCGGGAATTTAACTTTCACCTTAAAGGTCTTTCCTCTCTTTAAGGTCTTGCTCTTTACAGCCGGGCTTATCTTTTTGGGCGCATTCTTCACCGTAACGGTTATAACCGCTTTTTGCCATTGGCTGTCACTGCTGTTATCCTGGCTTTTCCTGCTTTCTTTGCAGTTATCTTGCCCTTTGACGTGATGCTTACAACTGACTTTTTACTTGTCTTCCAGCTAACCTTCTGGCTTGCTTGCCGGGGCAGTACGGTTGCTTTTAACTGCAGCTTTTCATTTTTGCCCAGGACAATCCCAGACTTCACATTGAGCTTGACACTGGCTGGATGTTGCACGATCGGATTGATTGATGTATCCTTCTCCGTTCTTACCAGAAGATCCGCAGTCTTAGTCCCTGCCCTGTGTGACCCGGTTGCCCCTATTCTTTGATAAAATTTATATTCCGTATCTGCTTTTAAACCTGTAAATACCACTGTGTTTTTAAATTCCAGCGCTTTCCCCGGAACTTCAACTGCATATTCATAACCCGGCACTGCTTTTAAAGTGACACTGTTTTGTGTCTTTGACGACACGATTGGTTTCACCGGTGTGACTTCTGATACACTGAAACTCACCTCACACGCGATCTCCTCGTCAGCCAGCCATACCTTTTACCTGCACTTTTGCCATCCCTGCGTTTTTCGCAGCCACCTGGCCGTTTTCATTCACGCTTATCACATTTGTATCTGTACTCGTATAGGTGATCTTTGCCTCCGACAGGTCCATCTCCCTGACCGTTGGAATCCACCGCTGTCACCTCTAATATCTGCGCCGTTTCATCCCACACCAGGACCTGCTTGGAAGCTTTTGCCGTAACGGTTACAACCGGTATGGGGGCTGGTTTTTCAGTCCGTCAATTGCATCCAGAAGATTTTGCAAAGCCTCATCCACTTCATTCTGTTTCGCATTGTTTTTGTCCATAACCGTCTGCGCCTTTTTCAAGGGCTTCTTCGAATTTATCCCAGCTGTCGGCGGTGTAGTCCGCTTTATGGTATTTTCCGGCATCTGATATGGCTTCTTGCAAAGCATCTTTTTCCACCGGTATCTCTACCATTACCTCATCGAGCCAGGCAATCAGCTTATTGGCATTCTCCTCTGAGAAAAATTTCTTAACTGCATGGTTGTACCCTGGGAACAGATCCAGTTTATTTCTGGAATCACCCGTAACTTCCACGAGTTTCTCATACAGGGCAATGCTGTCATGATAATCCACTCCGTCATCAGCCATACCATGCTGCAGATAGGTAGGCGGTGCGTCTTTCGTCACCTGGTACAGGGGACTGGCATTTCGCTGAGCCTCGATGTCATTCTGGGCACCTCCCAATAATGCCGGACGATACTGGGCATTTCTCTCCGTTGTCATATCGGTGATGGCATAGTGGGATACGACTGCCTGCACTTTGCTTGAGTACTCTGCATTTCCCATGGACGGATCATCAAACTCCTCTCTGCCTCCTGTCAGCGCCACATAGTTGGCCAGGTGTCCGCCTGCGGATTCCCCCAGATGGCAAAACGGTTTCATCCAGCCCGTACTCATCCGCGTTTGCTCTGAGATAACGGATAGCAGCCTTAATATCTTGCACAGGTGTGGGGAAATAAGAATCCCACGCACAGCGGTAATCAACAAATGCGACCGCGTATCCTTTTTCTACCGCATGCAGAGGTCCCTGAGCTGTGAAAATAAGTCCCTCATCTGAGGAATTTCCGACTTGGAATCCGCCTCCATGGATAAAGATAATCAGCGGATAATTCTTTTCCTCCTTATTTTCCGGCAACACGAGATGGAGCTTCTGTACGGGTGACTGGTTGGCATATGCCACATTCATATACTTGTTGGTATATTTATCCAGGGTGATGGTGCCGCCCGGGTATACGTTATCCTCTGCATCGATCAATTCCGTGGGTCTTAATTGCTTAAATAAAAAGTCAAATGGCTTTTTCTCAGCCTCCGGCAGTCCCCAGTAAAAGTCATTATGTCCCGCATCCGCAGGATAGTAGGTATCAATCATTTCTGGTTTCAAGTATTTTCTTAGCTCTTCCTCCAACATTTTCGTCTGTTCATCCGGAACTAAGTCATCTTTTCCGCCATGTGTGATCAGCATAGGAACCGTATTTTCACTCACATAGCTGATTGGGCTGGCCGCCAGTGCATCTTCTACTGTATAATTGTCTCCCAGCAGCAATTCGGTGGGCGTCTTTCCGTGGCTGTCAAACCCCGCAGCGCCTCTGTATCCGTATCCCACTTAGACACGTCCGAAATACCGAAGTAAGAGATTGCTGCCTGGATATCACTGGAAACCTCCGCATTGCCCATGGACAGGTCTTCCATATCCTTGTTTCCGTTGGTGGTAGCCAGCATCTGGGCCAGGTGTCCCCTGCCGATGCCCCCACACCGCAATCCGGTCCGGATCAATATGATATTTGTCAGCATTTGCACGGATATAACGGATAGCCGCCTTTAAGTCATAGATCTGTGCCGGCCATTGTGCATTCTGAGCCAGTCTGTAGTTCACATTCACCACCACATACCCTTTTTTTCAAGGCGTCATCCTGGCCTGAATAAAAGCCTCCCTCGGACTTATCACCCTGCACCCAGGCTCCCCCATGGATAAATACAATTGCCGGATACTGTCCCTGGGCATATTCCGGAAGTACGATATCCAGCATCTGCTCAGAATTATCACTGTTTTCCACATAGGGAATATCCCATAGATTTGGAGCTCCTGACTCATCCAGGAACGTGAATGAATGAAAAGCGAATCCTCCTTCTATCAATTCCACTCTCACATCCCGTACGCCTGTTAAACCGGCATTTTCCGGAATCGCCACATCCACGTCCCGGTCATGGGCGGCATCCCAGCCACCGGTCTTCCTCAGTACAGTATCCACATAATCGTTTTCTCCCTCGCCGTACCAGAATCTCACTTTGGCGTTTGCTTTATTTCCGGCCCACGGATTTCCGTTGGCTCCCCGCAGTCTTAGCTTTAAGGGCTGTTCTGTACCGAAATCCAACCCCTGAAGACCAGCACTTCTCCTTCGGTAAAACCGCCTATAACCTGGTCCTCTGTCCGCTCAAGAATCACATCTCCCACTGCCACTTCGTCATAGTTTCTTGCATATGTAGTCGTAAAGCAGACTTTGCTTTGCCAGTGGCTTCCAGATTGTCTATGGCTGTCCCCAGTGTTTCAAATGCCGTCTCAATGGCTGAGATATCATATAGATCTACGGTCCTTGCAGCTTCGTAAGCCTCTTTTAGAACTTGAACGGTTTCTTCTGTATACATCAGAGGGCGGGTCTCAAGTTCTTTCAGAATTCCCTTTGCCTCCTCCAGCTTCTCATAATATCCCTGCAGATAATCGGGCGCTTTTGTAAAAATCAGGGATTCAAAATCAAAGCGGTTCCAGCATCAAAGGCTATCACGAAATTCTGCACATCCCGGATTCCGATGGCCAGGATTTTTTGACTGAAAAATGCTTCTGCCCCTGCTTCATACGTATCGCCTTCTCCCGCCTTAAATGCAAACAGCAGGGACTGCTCTGCGCCTCTGGCATCTCTATAACGGATTTGTCCGGTTACATTTTCTTTCGACAGGCATCTGCCGCCCATTGTCAGCATGTAACTTCCCTGTTCCTCAAAGTCCATATCCTGAAAGGTAATCTCAACACGGTCTGTGATATTTGCCACATAATCCTGTTTTATTTCATAGGTTCCGCCATCTATGCCTTTGATATCTTCAGCATCTGCCGTTTCCGGCTCAATCCGTTCATAGGGAGTCAGATAAGGAACTTGTGTGCTTTTTTGAAGACTCTGGCCGCTTCCTTTAATGTTTCCGCTGCCTGCTCGGATTCAATCTGTGTAATCGAGATATTTGCGGCTGTGGTTCTGGCCTCCTCCACCGCCTGCCGAAACACACGGACCCCTTCCTCTGTATACTGACCCCTTTCAGAGCCAATCACCGCATTTTTAAGGAGAGCTTCCGCTTTTGTCAGCGCCTCCCACAAGTTTTTGTGGGTAATATCCGACGTCTCTATATTGATCTCTGCACAGGACGCAAAGGATTCATACCCCTCCAGTTTGATATATCTTGCCTGTACAGCGGAAAAGGATGCGGTCTTTTCCGTTTTATCCTTATTCCATACACCCTCGTCCACTTTTTTCAAAATCCCTGCCGTCCATACTGACGGAAACTCTGTAGTTGGTTATGGTGCCATTGTCGTTGTCCTGCCGGGGCAGATAAAATAATTTCTGCACCGACATGGTGTCTCCCAGATCCAGCACAATCCAGTGTGGGGGTGCCGGTACTGCTCCGCTCCACTGAGAATGCCATATGGTACTGTCCTTCCCATCCAGCACATTGGACCCAAGGCTTGCATCCGTGGTTTCCTGACTGGATACTGCTTCCACCTTCATCCGAAACTGCGGGATCAAAACCCCTTCCACGCCGTCTGCATCACCCTTCAATCCTCCTGACGCCAACACGTTGTTCAGCGGTATTGCTGTAAAAATCATCAATAAACTTAGGACTAAAGCCGCCAAACGTTTCCAATTCATCTTCCTCTTTTCCTTCATTGCCGCATCTCCCGCTCCATTGTTTTTACCGGTTATCATAGTGTGAAATGTAACTAGACTAGCATACATAAATGGTATCATTTACACATTTTAATACCAATGTGATTTTCAAAGATCTTTTTTTCGAATTTTAACGGTAAATAATACTATTTTTTCCCCTTTTAAATAAAAAACTCCACTGGCTGCACCAAACGGATACAGTCAGCGAAGTTTTCTATTTTCTTCATCAATTATCTTCATATATTTATGGTTTATATATTTTCAGGCACTCCAAAAACCTCTCCCCATACTTCTCATACTTAAACTCCCCGACCCCGGACACCCCCAGCATCTCGTCCCTGGTCCCGGGCTTCACAATGCACATATGTACCAGGTCTTATCCGAAAACACAATGTAAGGCGGCACCTTCTCAGCCCTGGCAATCTCCATGCGCAGGGCGCGCAGGCGCTCAAACAAAGCTTCCTCCCCCCTCCCCAAGCTCGGCTCCCGCCGCAGGCCCCTTCTTTTTTCTTGGCTTCACCCTTAACTTTGGCGGCATGTTCCTGCTCCTTTGCCATCTTCATGGTAAGCGTCTGTCCGTCCTCAAGGATCTCCCCGACTTGCCCGTCAGTTTCACAATGGCATACTCATCGTTTGTCACAGTTAAATACCCATTCAGCATCAGGTAGTTCATCACCTGACGCAGCTTGTATGTGGGGATCTTTGCCAGAGCTCCATAGTGGGGATTCTCGTCCATATGATAGTTCCGGATCTTGACCGTGTTGGCTCCGTGGACCGTATCAATCACCACATTCACTCCGTACCTCTGGCGGCAGCTCTGCACACAGCCGGCAAGATGAGCTGCGATCTTAGTCACGTCCACGGTCTCAAACTGGCTCAGACAGTTGGAACAGTTTCCACAGTAGTTGCTGCCGTACTCTCCAAAATACCGAAGGATATAATCCCGCAGGCATTCATTGGTAAAGCAATAGAAGGTCATCCTGCGCAGACGTTCCCGGTCCTGCTCCTGGACAATGGTCCTGGTGACCTCATCCAGCTCCTGATTATCCTGATTATTTCCTATGAAAAACTGGTTGGTGATTACATCCTGACCTCCGTACAGAAGGATGCAGTCTGCCGGCTCCCCGTCCCTTCCGGCCCGGCCTGCCTCCTGATAGTAGGACTCCAGGCTCTTGGGCATGTTGTAGTGGATCACAAAGCTCACATTGGATTTGTCGATCCCCATGCCAAAGGCGTTGGTGGCCACCATCACCGGCCTGCGGTCGTAGATGAAGTCATCCTGGTTCTGTCTGCGCTCCTCATCGTTCAGGCCCGCATGGTATCTGGTAGCCGATACGCCGTCCTTTATCAGCCTTTCGCACACCTCCTCCACAAGCTTTCTGGTTGCGCAGTAAATGATCCCGCTGGTGCCGGGATGACACTCCAGATAATTCTTCACCGCAGCAAACTTATCCTTCGGAGACTGTACCCCGAAATACAGATTGTTTCTGTCAAATCCGGTGGTGAGCACCGTGGGATTCTGAAGCATCAGAATGTCAATGATGTCATCCCTCACCTCCCTGGTGGCTGTTGCCGTGAAGGCGCTGACCACAGGGCGCTGAGGAAGACGCCGGATGAACTCTACGATTTTCAGATAGCTAGGTCTAAAGTCCTGCCCCCACTGGGATACGCAGTGGGCCTCATCCACTGCGATCATGGAGATCTTCACCCTGGAATCCAAAGCAAAGTCCAGAAACTCCTCTGTGGTAAGCCGCTCCGGCGCCACGTAGATGATGGGGTAGCGTCCCGCTTTGGCGTACTCCAGCGCCTTATAATACTGGGCAGCACTTAAGGAGCTGTTTAGGAATGCGGCGTGAATCCCCGCCTGGTTCAACGCCCCCACCTGGTCTTTCATCAGGGAGATGAGCGGGGAGACCACCAGGTGATCCCCCAAAGGTAAGCGCCGGAATCTGATAGCACAGGGACTTTCCCGCTCCGGTGGGCATGATCCCCAGGGTGTCCCGGCCCGCCAGGATGCCGTCAATCAGCACTCTCTGCCCTTCCCGGAATTCATCGTATCCGAAATATTTCTTTAGTATACTCTCACAAGTCATGTGAAGTGAACCTCCTTGAATATCTGCTGTACTCGTTGTAATTACAACGGAATTGATTTACTTATGGTATTATACTGAAGCTGCAAAGTCAACCAAACACTGTGCTAAGGGAAAAATGATACGGAAAATAATTTAGAAAAACGCAGAAAAATCACGCGGTTTGCACCGTAAGGCTTGCAGAAGCTTTTAGAAGAAATGAAATTCAGAATATCACTGTGGTCATATCTGTGATAAATACAATGGCCCTTTACCTATTTATTACCTGTTTTAATACTGCTTCCCATGTTATGGAAGTACCCTCAAGCAGGTTGAAATTTCCGACTTGAGGATACAGTAGTTTATTATATTTATGCTAACATTTTAATTATATATCACCTGCGGCAATTCTGCAACACTAAAAACAGCCGTTCCGGCTCTATTGGCTTCGAACAAAATCGTTCATTCCCGCTGCTCTGGCAGCCTCCATATCCTCGTTGAAAGAGTTTGCTGTCATGGCTATAATAGGTATGTCCGAATCCTGCCGCCCACTGGCCCGAATAGCGCGTGCTGCCTGGTGTCCGTCCATAACAGGCATGCGTATGTCCATAAGGACTGCCTGGAAATCTCCCGGTTCACTGGCACAAAACAAATCCACCGCTTCCTGCCCGTCAGCGGCACGGCTTACGGCAATACCCTGAGTTGCCAGGAGCTCCTGCGCAATTTCCGCATTGATCTCATTGTCCTCAGCCAGCAAAATTCGCATACCAGCCAGGCTCCGCTGCTGTTTTCACCTCTGTGTTCTCAAGCTTTTCCTCTTCCTCCCCAAAGGAAAACATAGCGTCATATAGAATTCAGACCCTTTCCCCGGTTCACTTTTCACCTGGAGGTCTCCCCCATCATCCTGGCAAAGCTGCGGCTGATGGGCAGGCCAAGCCAGTACCTGCACTATTTGATGTAAAAGATACTACTTGTTCAAAAGCTTTGAAAATCCGTTCCTGGTCATCCCGGGCGATGCCTACACCTGTATCCCGTACAAAAAAATGATATTCTGCTTCTTTTCCATCGCAGCCAGTTTCCTCTGCATACAAAATAACCGTTCCTCCTGCCGGAGTAAATTTCAATGCGTTTGAAAGCAGATTGAGCAATATCTGACGCAGACGGATGGCATCTCCCACCAGCCACTCATGCCCGATTTTACATTGTGCCTGAAACTGAATCCCTTTCTGTTCAGCCTGAACTTCGATCATCTCCCGGATATCGGCCAATACAACAGATACTGAGAAATTTTTCTGCTCGACCTCTATTTTTCCGTTTTCAATCTTTGACATATCCAGAATATCATTTATCAGTGAGAGAAGGTACCTGGAAGAACTGCGGATTTTTTCCAATTTTTTCTCCACCTCAGGTGGTATGTCCTTCTCTATCCTAACCAGATCAGTCAGCCCTATGATTGCATTCATGGGGTTCTTATTTCATGGCTCATCTGCGACAGAAACTCACTTTTGCCCTGCTCTTCGCCTCTGCTGCCTCTAGCTGGCTCTGCATCAGCGAGTTCTTCATCCTGCTCTTGATAATAAGTAAAAACCCAGCGCCGGAGAGCAGCAGCACTGCCCCGAAAATCAGAACAAATGCAACAGGATTCGCATAAAGCATATCCTGAAGTGACATACTGGTAAAGCCTACAGATACCATATTCCGATTGAGCATATCATTCTTTTCTTCTGTGGAGATACTACCAATTGCTTTATTTAAAATTGTAAGCAGCTCCGGTTCCACCGGCCTGGCTGCAGCCAGAGCAACATCCGTATTGCCAATGACCCGGGACACCTGCTGGACATTCAGATAGCGGTGCTTCTGCATCTCCTGTTCCAGCATAGCAGACATACCGTATATATAATCTACTTCTCCGGCATTGACCGCCGCAATCATCTCCCGGACCGTTTCATAGCGTTGTATACTCTCTGCCTCCAAGCCGGCGGGCAAAGCCCGGCCGTTTAGTATTCCACAGGAAAGCCCCTGGCCGGGATAACTGACTTTCTTATTTTTCAGTACAATATTATTTAGATTTATGTAGGGCGCCGTCAGCGCCCGACCATAAGAAAATGCTTCTTCCTCGTCTCCCAGAAAACCTCCCAGGATATCGGCCTCTCCCCGCTCTACCATTTTGATGCTTTCCCAATAGCTGTCAGCATAGACATAGGAAAACTGCAGACCCGAATATGCACTGATTTTTTCCAGTATTTCAGGCAGTATCCCCTTAGGCTGATCCGGCGGACTGTCAGGGCAGTGAATAGGACGCCAGTCTGCTTGCACCACTACAATAATGGTTCCTTTTTCAGAAATGTATTGAAGCTCCTTATCATTGAACTGGACATCTGCGAACTTCACATCAGGGAAATTGGCATTATAGGACTCCTCCGCAAAATTTGGCGTGGACTCCAAAATATGTTGAAGCGCTGTGTTCAGCTCATCCAAAACCTCATTGTTTCCTACGGTAGTAACAATATAATAGGGCTGTGCCAAAAAAGAAGTCACCATACGAAATTCTCCGCCAATTTCCTGTTCATTTCCCAGCAGCATATCCACTTCGCCATCCCGAAGCTGGCGGTATAGATTTCCAGCGCCTTTCATATCTTCATAGGTAAAATATTTTAGTTTGCAGTCCAGTCCATTGCTGCTGAGAAATTCCTGCAGATACCGAATCTTATCTACAGCCTTCTCATAAACACCAATCGTCTTTCCATTCAGTGTGGATAAATCATATCCCCGCAGATTATCATCCTCTCTTCTGCAAAGAAGTACCGCACGGCTACTTCCTGTGCTATAGTCGGGATAAGCAAAATATTTCTCATATTCAGGGGAGTAAAATGCGCCTCCCATCAGATCATACTGTCCATCCAGGAAATTAGGAACCACCTCCTCATTGTCCACTGGTATATACTCATATTCCCAGTCCGTATATTTTGCAATTTCGTTGAGATAATCCACCAGTAGCCCTGTGTGTCTGCCGTATTGATCTGTTTGGCTGATTCCTTCCAGTTCTGGGAACGCTACCTTCAATGTACGTATCTCTAAAGCCTGGGCATTTGCATTCCCTGCGCTGAGGCAAACAAAGAAGCAAAGCATTATTCCCGCTGCAACATACTGAAACAAAAGAAACCTCTTATTATTCATATTGTTTTCCCCATTCTATTCTCTAGCATTTTGACAGACGGTAACGAAGTCCGTATTTACCTTTTTTCATATTCATCTTTATTTCAGTATAACAAAGGAATAAAAAAGGGCAACTACCGTTATACACATCGGAAAAATTATTAGTAAAACCTTACTTTCTATGATATTATGAATAAAAGAGACAAGCTGCAGCCCGATAAACCATAATGTTTTCATAGGGGATAGATAATAAATGGAATTGCATAAAATCATTTTCGACTTATTAGTAACGCAGATCCAATTCGGAACCTATCGATATTTAGATCTGCTGCCCAAGATGGAAGATGTCAGCCAGTGGTTTTCTGTTTCACTGGATACCGTTAAAGCAGCGTATCACCAGTTGAAAAAAGAGGGTTATATCACTTTAACCAAAAGGACTGGAGCTATAGTAGACATTCAGCTTGAGGAAGCGGAGCTGGAGAGGAATATTCAAACATTTTTTGCACTGCGCAGAGATGCGATTGCGGATCTGTGCCAGTCCTTTGTCCCACTGTTCAGCTGCGCCCAGTGGTATGGCCTGAAAAATGCCAGCCCGGAACAGCTCGACGAATTAGAGCGCCTCTGCTCACAGTCCAAAATACTCAGGCCATACATTATGGTTCAGCATATTCGTCTCATCTACGGCTCGCTCAACAACGTGCTGCTGCTGCGGTTAATCTGGCAGTCGTTCCTTTTTTATCAAGCTCCTTTTATGAGCCTGCCGGCAAACTTAGCGGCTTTCGAGGATTCCGATGCCCCCTGCTCAACATGGTCCGCCTATGCCGGCAAAAGGATTGGAACGGACTTTGGGAAACGGTTGCATCCTGCCAGGAACAGATTACAACTGCAATCCACTGGTTTTATGCGTACCGCATCACCTCAGTGCCAAACGATGCACCTGTCGCCTTCAATTGGAACGCCTATCAGAACTCTTCCCAGCGATGTTACTCCCTTAGCAATCGATATTTTGAAGGGTATCCGCCAGGGCATTTTTGCACAGGATGGTTTTTTTGCCATCCCCTGCAAAAATAGCAGAATATATGCAGGTCTCTACCATTACCGTCCGCCGTACCATAAAGCTGCTCAATCAGCTAGGGGTTACCCAATCCATTAACGGAGTAGGCACCAAGCTTTTAAGTATGGAGCAAAGTATGGAGAATTGCGACTTTACCCAGCCATTGGTTCAAAAGCGCCTGCTGAACTTTACACAAAGCCTGCAGATCCTGGCAATGACTTGCGGGGCCTGTATAAAGAGTATCCTGACAAACCCTTCCGCTGTTGACATGTGGAAAAAACGGTTAGCGTACACAAAAAGAAAGCTTCCGGTATGAATCAGTAGTGTATGCCTCCATCGAGATTATCCCCCGTTACGCCCAAAATCAAACCATCCGCCAAATATATGAGCAGTTAGTTTGTTTTCTTCTTTTTGGGGCTATCCCCTGCGCTGTATGCACGGCTCCCGGGAGGACATCAACAGATTTTATCTCCCTTATATTAATTTCTTTTGGAAAGCCTTGAAAGCTGCGATTGGGATGGGGCGGCTGAATCCTTGGAAAGCCTGCTGTTCTATGAGCTGCAATTTGCGGCAACCCGTTTGGATGAGCTGGGTGTAAAAATATCACCAGTCTTTTATTTACAGAGCGTGAACCATCCTCTTTTACACCGTCAAATCATTAAGCCATTCTAATCTGCTATATATGTAAGTACCAAAATCTGCAAGAAAAGGTTTTGGTGCTTTTTTAATATGAAAGTTTTTTATTCATTGCTATTTTTATATTCTATTGTTATAATAAAACAATACAGTGGTATGTGATAAAGGTATGGCTTGCCCCATTGCCCATGTCTGAGACAGCACACATTCCCGTTTCGTTACAGAATTGTACAGAAAATGAAAGTGAGAAGTTTCATGATGAAAAATATGAAAATACGTTCCAGACTATTGTTATCTTATGCTGTCATTATCTTCATCAGCATGTTTGCCAGTATCATCTCCTTTTTTTTGCTCAATAAGCTTGGCAATAATTTGACCAGCTTTTATGACAACAATTATACGGTCACAATTAATGTATCAATAGCCAGAAGGGAGATGCAATCAGCACGGGCCTATATTTTGGAAGCAGTCATTGAAACGGACAACAATACTGTAAAAGAGATGGTTGACAAGGCCAGTAACAGTCTGGCTAATATGAGGGCAACCTTTCCAGTTATAAGAGAAAGATTCAAAGGTGACAAAGCACTAGTGGATGATGTGGATGAAATTTTGTCACAGGCAATAATATATCGAGACAAGGTATTTGATCTGCTTCTGGCATTAAAAAGCGACGAGGCTTTTGAGGTGACAATAAACAGCTATATACCACTTCTCGATCAGATGGGTGATAAGCTGCAGGAAATCGCAGATGTTGCGGGACAAAATGCCTTAAAATGGTACAAAGCGGCCAGCAGGCACAAACAGCGGCGGTTGTGACGATTCTATCAATCACCGTATTAGGAGGGGCTCTTGCTGGGTTTCTTGGAATTTATATCTCAAACGGCATACGAAAGCCAATCAATGAAATTGAACTGGCTGCCCAAAAATTGGCAAGGTGAATTGGATTCCATCGAAATCATCTACACGTCTGAAGACGAATTGGGTAAATTATCCGACAGCATCCGCAGCTTAATCTATACACAAGAGAAAATCATACGGGATATTGAGCATATAATGCACGATTGATCAAAGGGTGACTTTACAACCCATTCTAATGCTTTAGAATTTTATGCTGGAAATTATGGTGAAATTATCACATCCATGAGAACCCTCAGGACAATTTAAGCCAAACCCTTCATCAAATCAACATGGCCTCTGACCAGGTATCTGCTGGCAGCGAACAGGTGTCCTTTGGTGCGCAGGATCTTTCTCATGGGTCCTTTGAGCAAGCTGCCTCAGTGGAAGAGCTTGCAGTTGCCATAGATCAAATATCCTCACAAGTAAACGGAACCGCTGTTAATGCAGAGGCAGCCAGCGGTCAAGCCAATATGGTTGGCAAAGAAATGGTGGATAGTAATCAGAAAATGCAGGATATGATTGAGGCAATGGAAAAAATAAACAAATGTTCCAGAGAAATCGTACATATCAATAAGACCATAGAGGAAATTGCTTTCCAAACGAATATACTGGCACTCAATGCCGCAGTGGAAGCCGCACGCGCCGGAGCAGCGGGCAGGGGATTTACTGCAGTCGCAAGTGAAGTTCGCAATCTTGCCAACAAGTCTGCAAAGGCTTCTAAAAATACAGCCTCATTGATTAACGGGTCTTTAGCTGCCGTTGAAGAGGGGACGAAAATTGCTGATGATACTGCAAAGGCTTTGCATATCGCTGTAAAAGGAGTTCATCAGGTAATTGATAAAATTGATAAAATATCCTTGGCTTCCAAAGAGCAGGCAGATGCAATTTCTCAGGTAACACAAGGAATTAACCGAATCTCTGATGTAGTACAAACAAATTCGGCCACGGCCGAGGAAAGCGCAGCTGCCAGTGAGGAGCTTTCAGCCCAGGCCCAGATGTTAAAAAATCTTGTAGACAGATTTAAGATATCCGATATCAAAGCTCTGGAACGATAGTATTTTATAGATTTTATCCCTTGTTTTTTGCCCAAAAAGTGATATATTTATTATATGGCTATCTATAGTCTGACAAATTGGGGCTTACTGAAAAGGAGATGGGGATATGACACAGTTAAATTTTGAGAATGAAGAAATCGAGAAATACTATCGCCAGATGCGCAGAAATCTGGGGATTGGCCATCCCAGCCACTGGGACCATAAACCAAAGATCACAAAGGAAGATGTGGACAATTACGTGAAGGATGCAAAGAATATCCTGGCCTGCTGAACGTGTCAGGTCTGTTACTAGCGTTACTGCCCGAGCGGTACGATCTTCCGGCTAAAAGAAACAGCTTCCTCCGGCGCAGGGCTATGCTTTGCGCCGGAGGAAGCGTCCGTCTTAGCTTGTAACAGCCCGCCCCAGTCTGAATTGTTACGATTCTATTGGCTCCCCTTTAACTCTGTTTCTTCTTTGAAACAACATCAAAGGCAACTGCCGCTAAAAGCACAAGTCCCTTTACCAGCTTCTGGTAGTTTGCATCCACTCCCATAATATACATCCCCAGGTTTATAACTCCCATCAGGGTTGCTCCAATGATCACTCCGGGTACCGTTCCGGTACCGCCATAGGCCGATGCTCCTCCGATAAAGCAGGAGCTGATGGCATCCATTTCATAGTTTCCTCCAGCGGTAGGATTTGCGGAATTCAAACGTGCTATAGTAACCATGGCTGCAATCGCTGCTAAAATCCCATATTCATATAGGCCAAAAAGTAGACTCTGTTTGTGTTAATTCCCGATAATGCCGCGGCTTTTTCATTTCCTCCAACAGCATAAAAGTATCTTCCGGTTGTTGTCTTTGATGTGATATATGCATACAGCAGTATCACCACTTCCACCCATATCAGAACGTTCGAATTCCCTTGTACATTGCAAGGCGGTTGGTGAACCACAGTATTACAACACTGATTAAAACCAGCCGGAAAAGAACTGCCTTAAAATCGACGACTTCATAACCTTTTTGATCTTATCTTTTCTGTTTTTTAGGGTGAGCATAAAATACAAAACCACCGCCAGAACACCGATCAGCATACATGTGATATTGAACCCTTGTCCGCCGAATAAGTCAGGTACATATCCATTGAATATGCCCATAAAATCATTTGGCAGCGGCGCTAAGGTTCGTCCCTGAAGTACGATGTTCGCCACCCCACGAAACATGAGCATGCCTGCCAGGGTTACAATAAACGGAGGAATTCTGACATAGGCAATCCAAAATCCCTGCCAAATACCAATTAAAATTCCCACCACAATCATTACGACTAAGGTCAAAGGCGTTGAGAATTTCATGTTAACCATCAGCGCGCCGCCGATCGCTCCCACAAAAGCCACAACAGACCCTACACTCAGGTCAATGTTACCGCCTGTCAGGATACATAACAGCATACCTGTGGCAAGAATAAATACATATGAGTTCTGAGCAATGAGATTATTGATATTCTGGGGTAAAATCATACTCCCCGCCTGTTCTCACTGTGAAAAATAAAAAATACAATTATTAAAACAATAACCATAGTATTTTTTTCAAACCTTGAATTATTTTTTCTTTTCCCATCTTATTCTCCTTTATCCGATCTTAGTATACAAGTCATGATGGATTCCTGGCTTGCTTCATCCTTTGACAGTTCCCCAACAATCCGCCCTTCGTTCATAACGTAAATACGGTCCGACATGCCAAGTACTTCAGGAAGCTCAGAAGATATCATAATAACTGACTTCCCCTCTGCAACCAATGTATTTATGATCGAATATATCTCATATTTGGCGCCAACATCAATTCCCCTTGTAGGTTCATCCAATATCAAAACCTCAGGATTCGTAAACATCCATTTGGCCAGCAATACTTTCTGCATATTTCCGCCGCTTAAATTCCCTACCTTCTGCTCCACCGTGGGACATTTGGTTCTCAGCTTCTCTTTATACTCTACAGCCACCTGATATTCCTTGTCTTCATCTATGATTCCCAGCGGTTTGCTGCTGATTTCGTCCAGATTTGCCATTGTCGTATTGATTTTAATGGAGTCGGCAAGAACCAGTCCATTCCCTTTTCGGTCTTCCGTCACATATGCAAGTCCACACCGAATGGCTTCTTTCACATTTCGAATCCGTACCTCATTGCCATTCAGCTTCAGAACTCCAGTAACATTACTTCCGTAGCTTTTTCCGAATAAGCTCATTGCCAGTTCGGTTCGTCCGGCACCCATCAAGCCTGCAATGCCTACCACTTCTCCCTTACGTACTTTTAGGGAAACATCATTCACGACCTTATGTCCGGCATAAACAGGATGATCCACACTCCAATTTTTTTACTTCCATGCTTACACCGCCAATTTTTACATCTTTTCTCTTTGGAAAACGATCCGTTATTTCACGTCCGACCATTCCTCTGATGATTCTGTCTTCTGAGACCTCATTGACATGGTTGTTCAGCGTCTCGATTGTGGAACCATCACGAATAACCGTAATCTTGTCTGCTACGTACGCAATCTCATTTAGTTTATGGGAAATGATAATCATCGTCATTCCCTGCTTTTTTAAAAAGAAAGCATTAACTCAAGCAAAGCCTTTGAATCTTCTTCATTCAGGGAAGAAGTCGGTTCATCTAATATAAGTAATCTGGCTTTCTTTGCAAGGGCCTTGGCAATCTCCACCAACTGCTGCTTTCCTACGCTTATATCTTTTACCAGTGTTCTGGAAGATTCGGACAAACCCACTTTTTCCAGATATTTATCGGCTTCTCCATAGGTATCGTTCCAATCAATTGCAAGCTTTTTCCCTTTTTCATTTCCAAGATACATATTCTCGCCGATTGTCATATAAGAATCAAGGCCAGCTCCTGATGAATAATTACAATACCGTCCTTCTCGCTGTCCTTTATATTTGAATACTTGCAGAGTTTGCCATCATAAATTATTTCGCCTTCATAAGATCCATAGGGATAAATGCCGCTTAGTACATTCATAAGCGTCGATTTCCCGGCTCCGTTTTCTCCGCAGAGCGCATGTATCTCTCCTTCACGTACCTGTAAATTGACTTGATCAAGAGCCTTTACACCGGGAAAAGTTTTGGTAATGTTTTTCATTTCTAACAGAATTTCTGCCAACTTTATACCCCCTTCCTTTTATCCACTCATTTGTAAAAGGGCGAGAAGGTTCCCGCCCTTATGTCCGTTCGTAACTATTCAACAGGTCTGCGCATTTACTGCGCTGACCGTAAGAAAAATGATTCAGGAGTGCAAAAAATCCCATCACCGAAGGTGATTTTAAATGGATTTTTGCATGTAACTGTGAAGTCACCGAACAGTTACGTCTGTTCTTTATTTCAAGTCGTCTTCGCTGTAATAGCCGGTATCAACAAGCAGCTCTTTTGTAATTGTTTATGTCAGCAACTACCGGTTCACACAAGTATGTAGGGATCACACCAGTTCCATTGTCATATGTTTCCGTATCATTTACTTCCGCTTCAGATCCACTGATAATCGCGTCTACCATCTTTACGGTCTGTTCTGCCAAAGCACGGGTATCCTTGAAAACTGACATGGACTGTTTTCCTGCGATAATGTTTTTCACGTTAGCGATGTCACAGTCCTGACCTGTGATGATCGGCCATTCACCCGTGTAAGATGCTTCCAATGCATTCTCCACACCAAGAGCTGTTGAATCGTTAGAGCACAGAACAACATCCAGTTTTGTTCCATCTGAGTAGTTGGATGCTAAGATCGCTTCCATTCTGGCCTGTGCGGTTGCGGTATCCCAATTTGCTGTTGCAACTTCATTCTTTTCCTTCTGACCTGAAGGGATTACTAATTTGCCGGACTCAATATATGGATTTAAGACATCCATTGCCCCGCCGAAGAAGAAGTTTACGTTGTTATCTGCAGGGTCTCCTGTGAAGAGTTCCAAGTTAAAGGGGCCTTCTGCGTTCTCCAAATCCAAAGCCTTGACAATGTACTCGCCCTGTTTCTGTCCAACCAGATAATTATCAAAGGTTGCATAATAGCTGATGGCATCAGTGTTCATAATCAGACGGTCATAGGATACCACAGGGATTCCGGCCTCTTTTGCTTTTGCAAGCGGGTCACCCAGTGAACTTCCGTCAATGGAGCCTACTACCAGAACGTCACATCCATTAGAGATCATTGTCTCTACCTGGGAAACCTGAGTTGCCACATCATTCCCCGCAAACTGAAGATCAACCTCGTATCCCGCTGCTTCAAGCTGGTTCTTCATATTTTCGCCATCCTGATTCCAGCGCTGAAGGTCCTTTGTGGGCATTGACACACCAACCTTACCGCCGCCAGCATTGTTCTCTTCCTTGGCATCCCCTTCCTGACTTTCCTCTGAACTGTCGGCTGCCTTTGCTTCTGTACCCTCTGTCACCGCTTCCGTTTTTGCTTCTGTCGCTGCCGTAGCTGCTGTGCCTTCCGTTTCTGCCGGTTTAGAGCCACATCCTGCTGCCATTGCAGCAACCATAGCCGCACATAACAAAGTACTTACAAGTTTCTTTTTCATGCTAATCCTCCTTAAATGAATTATTTTTATTGGTTAATATGACTATATCATTACTAAGTCTGGAATAACTTGCTAACGGCTATAAATTTTTGCTGATTGATAAAAACCAGACGCCAAACTATAGCATTTTTTTGCGTACTCGTATAAAAAGGATATTAACAAAAATACTGCTACTTGGAATGCAGGTAAACCTCATCCCTGAAGTGAAATTGTGAATCAATAATTTCCTCATCTAAATTATCTTTCGTCACTGCTACAGGCTCTAGACAATACGCAGGCACTTTATACAGTCCATCAAACATTGTATTTTGGGTATTTATGGACTTGTCCTTAGCCAAGGCTACGGAGTACTGAGCCGCCTGTTTTGCTAAGATCTGTAAGTCCTTATATACTGTCATATACTGCTGGTCCTCAACGATTCTCTGACAAGCACTGATATCTGCATCCTGACCGATCAGCTTTACCTTGTTGACTAATTTTCTCTCAGACAGAGAGCGGAAGGCTCCGGATGCCAGAGTGTCATTTCCGCATATTAATACGTCTATCTCCCCTGCTGGTTTAGGCAGGCTTCCGCACATTCATATCCATACTCCGCCTTCCACTCCGGCGCATAATCTTTATACACCAGAAACTGGTTATTGTCCTCCAGCACTTTCATTAGTCCTGCTTCCACCTGGCTTACATTATTATCTTTCGGCGCTCCCATGATAGCTGCTATTTTGCCGTCAGATGATAAATCATCCAATGCATACTGAGCCATCAGCTCACCAACCTTTTCATTGTCAAACGAGATATATAAATCCACATTGGCATTCTTTATCAGTCTGTCATAAGCCACTATCTTAATGCCCGCGTTTTGGGCCTTGTTGACCGCTTTTCGCAAACCTTCTGAGTCTGACTCAACAGCAACCACAACTATGACATCAACCTTTTTTCCATCAGATATTCAATCTGGGAGATCTGCTTTTCTATATCTCCATTTGCATTTTGAATGTTTATCTCCGCCCCCATCTCTGTGGCTGTTGACGTAAAAACATCCCTGTCCCTTTGCCATCTTTCCAAAACAAAGGAATCCCACGACAGTCCAATCTGAATTTTCTGTACTTCCTCAATTTTACCTGCTTTTTCCAGGTTATCTGACCCGGCGCATCCAGAGAGCAAAAGCATCAGACAGATGGACATTATTTTAAACCTATATCTTTTCATGGTCTTTAGCACTCCTTTATTAACACTTGCGGAATTTTTATTATAACGGTTGTCCCCTTTCCTTCACCTTCACTGATAATCTGCATCAAATCATTCTGATGATAGAATAAGCTGAGGCGCTCCATGACATTGCTCAGTCCAATCCCGTTAGAGTCATCCTCTTTTTCTACTGCTTGTATCTTTCCTGCTCTTATATCCTCAAGTCTCTGACGCTCAATCCCTGCTCCATTGTCTTCAATGCGAATCACATAATATGGGCCACTGCTCTCAATATCAAGGGTTATGATTCCCGGCCACTCTATATCCCGTATCCCGTAACGTATGGCGTTCTCCACAATCGGCTGAAGTATCATGGCAGGTACCCGTATATTTGTTATGTCACATTGTACTTTTTACGATACTGTATCTCGTCCGAAAATCTGACGTTCATAATATATAAATAATTTTCCACCAATTCTATCTCATCAGAAAGTGAAACATCCGCATCTGTATTCTTCATGCTATATCGAAAAAAAGCGCTCATCCGCTGCATAAAAGAATATGTACCCTCTGCATTTTCCATCATCGCCATCTGCGCCCCCCGCATTTAACGTATTGAAAAGAGAATGCGGGTGAATCTGCGCCTGATAGTATTTGAGCTGTGCTTCTTTGAGACTGGCCTCCATGAGCAGTTCTTTCTCTTTTGCCCGATTCTCATTTTGCAGAGAGTCTTTTATCTGCTCCATATAATCCCGGATATTTATAATCATTTTATTAAAAGCTTTTGTTACAATGCCCACCTCATCCATGCTGTATATATGCAATTGCGGTACCGTAAAATCTCCGTCCGCAACACGGTCAGCCATTTTGGAAAGCTCTCTAAGAGGCCAAATAATTTGACGTATCAACAGGCCCAGCAGCAGCACATTGATAAGCGCCACCGTAATGTTTAGTAAAACCGTTATTCTTTCCAGCATCCTCAAACCGTCTGCCAAAGATTTATAATTGCCCGAATTCACCTCAAACTGGACATTATTTAAGCTAAATATCTGGGTATACAAATAATTATAAATTTTCGTAGCTATATCATATTTAATTTTATACTTGCTAATATCCCGTGCCCTTTTTGCCTCAATCGCTTCTGTTGTTAAGGTGGAATAGCTCTTCGCCAATCCCTTAATATTTTTTCCATAATTTTGAGCGCTTATCCGAGATTTCATCACTTAAGCCATCGATCAGGCTTCCGAAAATCTGATCGTAACTGTAATAACTTGTCAGTGATTCAGAGCTTTGGGTATCTAAGTATTCCCGCATACTAACTTGAATCCCATTAAGAGCCGAAGAAATTTCATTTAATTTACTATTCGATGTATATACCTGTTCAATATTTTCAAGGCGGTGGCTGATGCTATTGTTCGTAAACATTGTGACAACAAAAAAGACAACAGCAATGTAACAGCAAATGCTGACATTAACTTCATTGAAATACTCATATCATATTTAATTTTCTTAATAGCTTTCTTCATCAAACGATTCACCCTGTCTTACATTGGCCATTTTATCTTTATCCAAAATTTCAACCTCAACGGGAATATAATCACTGAGTATCCATATTTGAAAAATTCTTTGATACTCTCAACCGCTTCTGCCCCATCTGTTTTGTATTAACAACAAAAACAGACGCTATGATGTCTTTATTGATTGCTTCCTCTATTTCTTCTGAGGTGTAAAAACCAATTATTTTTACTTCTCCAACACAATCCAGATCTACCACGCTCTGATAGGAACAAATCGTCTGAGGCAGGCTTGTACAGACAATGACCTCTGGCCGCGTGTCCTGGTTCCTCAGCAAACTGCGGATCTTTTCCCTGAACCTCATAAGTTTCACTGCCTGCTATCAGTTGGGCATTTAAAGACGCTTTACAACCCATTTCATCCAGATATTTCTTCATCCCGGTATTCAGCACCGTATTATCCTGGGAATTGTAATCAATATCCCCATCTTCAAATAATACCATAATTTCTCCATCCGGATTAGCTAAATTTTTATAAACCTCCCTTCCAATGTTATAACCCATCTGAAAATTGTTTACCCCAATAAAGCTTTGTCTCTTGCTGCCCACATTGTCTTTATAGACGGTAATCACAACAATTCCCAATTGATAAGCCTGGTCAATCAAATTCGTTAATCTCTTACTCTTAGTTCCCTCAATGATTATGGCATCTACCTGTGAGGCAATTGCCATCTCCATTTTTTCTTCCAGTGTGTAATTTAACGATAGCGAAGACCCATAGCTTTCCACATAGATTTCCAACTCCCTGCCTCTCTCCTTAGCGCCTTCATAAATGGAGTTCCAGAAAGGATCGTCGTAATTTTCGGAGATATATGCACAATGGTACTGATAGTTCTCACCTGATATGTCATCATTTGTCTCCTTATATTGATTCATTAGCTGCCTGTCCCATATTAATACAAACAATACTGCACTTATGAGAAATGCGATCAGTATCAGCATGATTCTGCTTTTAATATCCTTACCCTGTCTCTTCAACACATTCGTTTCCTCCAGAAAATAACAAGCTGAGCACAAATAATATATTCGTCCTTACTTGCTGTCAAAATTCCCCTCAAATCCATTTTTCCACTCGTCGATACCGCCAAGTCTGTATACGTTGACATAGCCTGATTCAAGCGCCTGTTCCAGCGCTCCCTGACTGCGACCGCCCTTTTTACAGTAAAAGATCAGTTCTTGACCGTGATCCTTATATAGCTCTTCTAATTTCTCTTTGATGTCATCGGCCTCTATCGAAATGCTGCCTGAAATATGTTTCTCATCATATTCCTCCTTATCTCTGACATCTATAATCACAGCTCCCTGCTGCTGCTTTTCATATGCTGTTTCACCGGAAATGCGGTATTGCTTTGCATCCTTGACGGCCGCCTTATCACATCCGTATAACATGGTAAAACAGATAAAACAAATCAAAACAGCAATTATTCTTTTTTAACCATTTCTCTGCCTTTCATACATAGTGCTTTCCGCGTCAGCGGACATGTCCATTTACTTGTGAAGAAGGGACAATCGGGAGATAAAAGCTTCGGTTCCCCTGTTCTTCTAAATATACTTCCCAATTGTCCCAACACGTAAGGTGATGTTTAAATTACTTCTTTAAAAATTTTTTGTATTGCTTTCTGAGTTTTGTCGTAGGTGCTTTTATCACTGCCTTTTATGAATATTTTTGAATGCCCCTTTGCCAACAGCGGACAGCTTCAGGCGCTTGGTCTTAAAGCAGATCGTTTTCAGCGTTTTGCTGTTTCTGAACGCATTCTTCCCGATCTTCTTCACATTTTTACCGATTGTGACCTTTTTCAGCTTGATGCAGCCGGCAAAGGCATCGTTCAGGATACTCTCCACATTGCTGCCTATTACTGCACTCTTTAATTTCTTATTGTTTTTAAACGCACTTTTTCCAACGCTTGTTACCTTGTAAGTAAATGTTTGATACTTCACTGTTGGACGGATCGTGATTTTGGCAAAGTTTTTTCGGACAGGTCTTAAAATTTCCACACTTCCCTGTGCCCTCAGCGTGGCCGCCTTCTTACCTGGTATTTGAATTGGCGTGCTGTGAATTTAGCTCCCTTTTTCAATGGCGTTCTAACCGGTTTATCCGGAGTTATGGGTTTATCCGGGGTGATCGGTTTATCCGGAGTTATCGGTTTTGAGCTCAATTCTTTGATTTTTGCCTCAGCCTTAAGCAGCACGTCTATGTTCTTAATCAGCTCCTTTTTCACTTGGCGTCAATTTGTCATATGCTCTCCTGGCATCCTCGACTGCCGCTTTTTTTATCAAGGGTAACCTCGCCGATTGCGTTTATTTTATTGACTGCACTCTGTACCGCAGCGCTGGGGTTTACTGTCAGGGTAGCCATGACTTTCCCGCCTGCGGTGTGAGTGGATGTTTCTGCCGTGGTGAGTCCGATAGTAAATGTTCCCGTGGCAGTGACTTTTAATGTTTTCTTATCTGCTCCAATGACACCGGCGCCTGTTGATTCCCGGAACTTTCAATACTGTAGGCAGGAGCTCCTGCATGATCGTCAATGGTGAACAATCCCCTACTTTCGACAGGTCGATTGTGCCGCCGTCAGCGTTAAATGGAACGGTCGCCGCATGTCCACTGTTTGTCACCGGAGATTTTACATAATGCCGTATAAACTGCAGCGATTTGAAATAATATCCGCCTTCCGGGAATACAAAATAAATGTCTTGTTCCCCGGTTATCTTTGGAATGTCAAAAGCGTAGGGAACAAACGTATTCCATCCCCCCCGTACTTGAAAGTTCAGGGTGGCGATCACATCTCCTGTGGGCGATCCGCCGCGTATCTCAATCGGAGCATTCCCTGATAATTTGCTGCAGGTTAAGACAATCTGGTCCGCACCGATGTCGCCAAAATCAAACTTTTGAATCCTACCCAGTCAGCGTTTCCGATGTCGCCTAAAGCGTCTCCATTCTCGATGGGGAAAGCCTTACTGGAGTCATCATATGTTTTTGCCAAAGTATTTTTGTATAGATTCCTGCCTGTCTGCTCCTCTGCAAAGTTAAAGTTTATAAATAAAAAGTAGCCGTTCTTAAAGACAAAGTATAAATCCTGGGTACCCTTCAAAGCTGGCTGCGCCGGCAGATCAAAGGTATTGGTAACGCCGCTCGTCCAGCTGCCTGCCGAAGGAAACTCAAGCGTTGTGACCAGATCTCCGTCCGGCGCTCCCTTTGCGGATCTCAATGATGGCTGCGGTTCCGTCATCAGCGCCATTACAGCCTGTCAGACTGATCTTTTTTTTAGGCGCGGTCTCTCCGAAGTTTAAGTCTTTAAAGGCAATCCAGTCTCCGGGATTTATGCCTCCAAGGCCGCCCGCTTCCGGCGCCATAGACGCATTTAGATTGGTGCCGTCATTTTCAACCGCTGGCTGCTGGATATATGGATCATTTTCATCTCTGTCCGGAATGTCTGATTTTGTCGTAAAGGTCAACGCCCCGATGACTTGCACGTGATCTGTTCCGTTCTTTGTGGAAACCTGTACCTTAAACGTGCCGCCGCTTCGGTTGAACAGCACCAGCGCTTCGTTTGGAGAACCGGGTTTTAATAGAACCGATCCCATTGATGTTGGATTGCCGTCTGCCCCCACAACGCTCCACTCAAGATCAGCCGTGGCTGCTTCTGCGGGAAATACATTCGCCCGTATTTTGGCAGTCGAATCCTTTTCAGGCAATACATCACTGCCCTCTGTCAATTCGAGGCTGATCTTTCTGGCGGGTACGGATGTGGAAGTCTGGCCGCTTATGGCGATATCCTGCTCCCCCGTAAACACCCGATCCATCCAGGGCAGCTGCCCTGACCGTAACCTCACCGTCATAATGAGCCTTCAAAAGGCCCCCATTATCGATGGATGCGCAGGCTGCACCGGAGCCGGACTTATTCTCCACCGTCCATTTCACGTCTGTAACCGCCGCTCCATTGGGATTGATGCTTGCAGACATCTGAGATGTCCCCGATTTTGTAGTAATATCTTCACCCGATACGGTCAGGGAAGCCACAGGAGTGAACGCACTTTGATTCGTTATCGTCACCGTCATGCTTGCGCTCGCACCAGATCCATCGGCGGCAGAGGCCGTAACCAAAACCTTTCCGTTTTTGTAAGCTGTCAAAACGCCGTTTTTGTCAATGACGGCCTTATCTGTGGCAGTCACGCCATCTTCTTCTGTGACCGCAAAGTTCATTTTCTGATAATCTGCATTCACGGGTGAAACAGAGGCATTTATTTTCAGTTTTCCCCTGTTCTCGTCAATGGCGCTGATACCATCAATCCCTTCCACCTCGATTCCTGACACCTTCTGCTTATGAACAGCGCTGACCGTAACTGTGTCGGACTCTAAACCGGGCGAGGTGGCAGTTATGTTGATTTCGCCGCCGGTTCCGTCTGATTGAATGATCGCCATGGCCTTTCCGCTGAATAGTTTGCGCTCCGGTCCTTCGTAGGAATCAAAATCCACAGAATCGCCATCGTCAACCCCCACCAGCTTTCCGGCGCCGCTGACCTTAAATTCAACAATGTTGCGGGCATTTTCAACGGCAACGCCTTTTGCATCCAAAACACTTATTTCTACAAAAACAAGGTCTCGCCCATCTGCCGTTATCGTTGTACGGTCCGGTTTCATACTGACCTTTACAGGGTCGCCGAAAGAGGATAGCTGATCCGTAGCGATCACATTTCCATCTTCGTCGTATGCGACAGCCTTCAGGTTTGTCCCCTCATGGAAGACAACATCCCACTCCAAATGCAAAACATCACCCATGAGGTCAAAGTCCTGTCTGCCCAGAGATACGCCGTCTTTAAACAGCTCCACGCTGTCTGCGTTTGTGTAGGCCCATACCTGTATGGTATCCCCCTCGTTCCAGTCCCAGTAAGGGAAGAGGTGAAGCACAGGCTCATCGCCCCAGACACTCTTGTAAAAATAGAAGGCGTCTTTCGGAATGCCGGCGGTATCTACCGCGCCAAAGAAAGAGGTATTGTTCCCCCCAAAGGGAGAGGGTTCTCCCAGATAATCAAATCCGGTCCAGATAAATGATCCTAATACAAACTTGCGGTCCCTGTCCCATTTCCAGGCATCCTCTATGCCGTGGGCATATTGGAGCATCACACTGTTCCCGTAGGACGAACACTGCCTGTCCGGGGATGAGGTGGAATTTATTTCCGGCGGGAAATGATATATCCCGCGGCTCTGTGTTGATGAGGATGTTTCGGAGCCGTATATCGGCATGTCGGGATAGGCTTCATGCTGGGAGTCAAAGGATTCTCCCCGGTTGTAGTTGTAGCCCGCCGCCTCCACGATCTCGCCGCTGATCTTCTGAGCCGGTTTATTCGGATTCACCGGGTTGGAGCTGCTGGTCCTCAGAAGGTCTGTTCCGATGGTAGTAAACGCATTTTTGTCAGGGTCCTCTTCCCGGATATACCTGACCAGGTTCTCTGCAATCTTTATTGTGTTCTGGTCAGACCCCGTCTCCTGTATCTCATTTCCAATCCCCCACATAATCATACTCGGGTGATTGCGGTCCCTTCTCACCCAGGTTTTTGTGTCCTGTTCATGCCATTTCCCAAAAAAGCGGGAGTGGTCATTGGGGATCTTGCCCTGATTCCAGGTGTCGTGCAGTTCGTTTACTACCAAAAGACCCATGCGGTCGCAGATCTCCAGAAGTTCGGGGTCGGAGCATTGTGAGAAAGTCTTATGGCATTAACACCCATGTCCTTCATAATTTCCATCTGGCGTTCCAGGGCGCGGTAATTAACGGCCGCCCCCAGGGCCCCCAAGTCGTGGTGCATACAGGCTCCTTCCAGCTTTATGTGTCTGCCGTTTAAGTAAAAGCCCTCGTCAGGGTCCATCTCTATTGTCTTAAAGCCAAACACCGACAGGTATTCGTCAACGACTGTGCCATTGCTCTTTATCTGTGTTTCCACCCGGTATACATACGGATCATCGATATCCCAGAGTCTCGGGGAGCTTATCGTGGTTGTCTGCGTATCTTTTACGATCTCCTGAGAAGCAATGTTTTGGGATGTCCCCTCAATGGTCTGGACTACCTTATCCTCCGCGTCAATAATATTATGTACAACGGTTACATTCGCAGCATACGCCGCTTTGTTCACTACTTCGGTCTGAATTTTAACCTCATCTACCCCGTCCGTACTGATATATGTTCCGTCGGGATTGACATGAACCGGATCTGTGACCGTCAGCCATGCATTTCGGTATATCCCTGAGCCGCTGTACCACCTGCTGCTTGGGCCGCCAAAATTGATTTTTATGGCAATAACATTGGGCGTATTGCCGAACTTCACTTTATCCGATACGTCAATCTGGATCGGAAGATACCCGTGGGTGAAATGCCGTTGATGCGTTCTCCGTTCACATAGATCTCTGTGTTCATATAGATTCCGTCAAACCTGAGTGAAATATTTTTGCCCTCATCACCGGACGGCAGATAAAACGTATTGCGATACCAGGCTGTTTTTACCCATCCAAAGTACTCATGGGCCCTCCTGAAAAGAGACCTGGCGTCTGCATCTTGTATCATCCAGTCATGAGGCAGTTCAACATCCTGCCATGCGGCATCATTAAATGAAGCGCCGCCTGCGTTGTCTTCAAACATCGCAAATTTCCAGCCGTCATTGAAGAGCTGGCTGTTTTGTTTCCGTTCCTGTAAGTGCTCCTGTCATAGACACCGGAAGTGTCGTCGTTCAATACACCGATGCTGTCAGAGGAGCCTTTTTGCGCAGACACCGTTAATGCGCCCGGAAACCCTGTCAGAATCAGGGCAAAGATCAGAGCCATGGACAGCGCACTTCGGATACTGTGGTTTCTATTTTCTTCATAGCGTTATACTCTTTTACCTTTCCTTTTTCTGCCGCTTAGTTCCATTTCCTTACCGTTGAAAATTTACCTGTTACATATCTGCCGCCTGCTTTTCGTGCGGCGCGCACTTTATAAAAATATTTCTTCCCTGGAGCAAGGCGGCTGTCCCTGTATTTTATCTTCTTTACGGTAGCGATCTTTTTATATTTCCCTTTTGCCGAAGCTGCGCGGTATACTTGATATCTGGTAGCCCCTTTTACTCTTTTCCCACTTAAGCTGGCCCGCAGTGGATGAGCTCTTAATGAGTTTTAAGGAAGATACCTTCGGCAAGGTCGGTTTGGCGCTGACTGTTTTTGACGCCTTACTTCTGATATTGCCTGTTCCTGTTTCATAGACTGCGTATACTTTATAATACTATCTTTTGCCTGTGACAAGTCGATTGTCTTTGTATCCGGCAGCTGTGACTGTTTTTATTTTTTATAATTTTTTTCTTGCCGGCAGCGCGGTAAATCTCATAACCGGAGGCATGGTCTGCCTTCTTCCAGCTTAGGGAAAGACTGTTGTATCCCGCCGGTTTAACCTTCAGCGAAGCGGGCGCCGCTGGTACCACTGGTTTGATTTCCTCTGCTGGTGCAAATTCTGCTTTTAAGGTCCGTTCTCTGTTGACTGCAAAAGAGAATTGTGCATTCGCCGAGATTGATTATTTCCTTCCAGCCAGCGTACAAAGCGGTAACCGGAACTTGGCATGGCCGTCAGGACCGCAGTTGCGCCATGAAAGTATACTCCGCCGCCCTTCACGCTGCCGCCTGTTCCTGCCCCGGCAGTGATCGTGTACTGCCTCTTCTGAAAGCGGGCTTCCAGTTTCCGTTCTTTCAGCACCCTGAAAGAGTACTTCTCATGATCCCAAACCTTGACACCGTCTTCAAACCATCCTTCAAAGGTATATCCCTCCATGGCTCTGGCCGTCAATGCGGCGTTGGCGCCTGTATAATAGCGGCCTGCGCCTTGTACCGTACCACCCTGAACCTGCGGTTGCCCGGATCATCCATGAGATTCTTTCCCCTGTTCATCGTCCCCGGTCCACCCGGTTCCGTTTCCGGCCGGCTCAACGCTGCGTTCATTCCAGATATCGCTTTCCCCCTGCCGCATTTTCTGCAGTAACGGCAAAATAATAGGTCTGGCCTCCTTGCAGCCCACTCACGGTAAACTCCCCGTTAGAACCATCCTCTACCGTAATGCCGCTTATCTTTCTTGTATAGATTCCCTTTTCTCTGCCGTAGTAGACATTATAAGAATCTGCCTGGTCACTGCTGTGGAACCATAGCTGTACCTCGCCATCTTCATTTCCCGGCTGTTCCGCGTACAGCAGAGGCGATGTGGGCGTCTGCTCCATCGTAAAGGACCAGATACCACTCTCACATTCTGTGTGATAATTCTTTTCCTTGTCATAAGCGGTAACGCGCCAATAATAAGTCTTTCCAGGTTCCAGTCCATTCTGCTCTAAAATATACCTGTTATATATCATATGATTTCTTTGCAGTACAATATTGGACATATCCGGCTGGTCAGAGATCTCCAGTTTATAAAAGAATGCATTGGGACTCTCTTCCCATTCCAGTATGGCTCGTCCGTTTATATCATCCTCACCGTCTGCAGGGTAAACGAGATGGAAGGGCAGTGGACTGTTTCCCTCTGCTGCAGTGGTAAACGAGAGCTGTGGTCCGTTTATGGGACGTTCGCCGTATTGGTTCACTGCATATACCGTCCAGTAATATTTGGTGTTGTAATCCAGAATCCCGGAGGGTATCTTAAAATATACCTGGGAATTATCACCGAATTGGGCGGTTCTTCGCACACTCGTAATATCGCTGCGCTCAAACACACTGCTGGAAAAATCTTCATCCTCGGCCACTACCAGGCGATAGGACACCGGGGCATCCTCCGGAGAATAGGCCGGACTCCATTGCAGTTCCACCGTTGTGCTTTCATTTTTGGCTTCAGGGGAAGGTAAAAAGGGAGCAAATTGTCCGGGTACCCTGTCATCCTCTTTCACGAGCAGTGAGTATTTCACATCATTGGAAACCGTTCGGCTGCCGTTGGCATTTACTGCCGTTACGCTCCAATAATACCTCTCCCCAATGTCCAGTGAGCTGTCGGGAGTATAGCTTAATTCAGTTAAGCCTTCCTCCATAATCACTGGATCGGATAAATCCTTATTCTTTGACACAGTCAGGGTATAGCTCTCTGCCCCCTGGACTCCGACCAGGTAAAGGTCGGCTGGCTTTCGGCTGCTTCTCCGTCATCAGGTGTTTTCGGGTGGAAGAATTCCGGCTTGGATCTGTCTGTTTTACAATCACCATCCAGGCTGTATTCGCTTCCATGTCCTCCCCTCCAGAAATAGTTCAATATCCTGACCTGCCAAAGCCGGGGTGAGTTCTCTTTGAAACTGCAGACCGTCATTTTCTTCGTCCACAACCTTATACAGATCCACCTCAATACCGCTGGTATCAAAGGGATATTGTTCAGTTTAAGCGTCACAGGACCTGGTCTGTTGTCCTTGGCTACGATAACCTTGATTAATTCTTCCTTCTCATCCACAGAAACTGCCCCGGTAAAAGTCTGGTTATTGCCCGAATTTGGCACATCCACCTCTACATAATTTCCGAACGGGACAGTTGGGAAAACATGTAGTACGTCCACCAGATACGGCGCCTTATCCCTGTATTTTGGTTCGTACCCTTTGTGTTGAGCAAGTCGCTCATGCCATTCCAGTTTTCGCTCTCCAGACAGCCTTTGACATTGTAATCCACCCAACCCGCACTACATTTGACATGCTTCGGGCAAACTCTGCATGCTGGGGTTCGGAAGGCAGCGGGTCTCCGGTACCGGCATTGTTCTCTCCCAGATAACGTATTTAACGTTGGCTTTTTTATTATCGTTTTTCAGATTGATGATGTGATCATACCAGCTCTTTAAGTCCGTATAATTTGCAAAGTATCCTCCCCACCAGAATTCATGCCAGGCAGGACCTTCTACTGTAATGTCGTTCTGTGCGGCATATGGTACATAGTAATCAGGAACCTCCCAGCGGAACAGGGGATCGGGACCAGTCGCCGGTATAAAATCCGGATACACTTCCCTTACAGCCTCCCACAGTCCATGATAGGTTTTTTCCAGCCCTGTCCAATATTCATTGGTCAGGTTTGTAAAATCCGGCTTTGCCCCGTGGTCTCTCATGTATAAGAGTATGTCTTTTACATACTGTTTAAAATCTGCGTCCTGCTCAGGTGTTTTCAGATGAGTAGTATTATAGGCGTCTACAGGTGTGGGGGGATTGTGGGGGGAGGCCCAGGACGGAGTCATCCCCAACATCATATAATATACCAGCCCGGCATCTTTTGCGCGCCGGTAAGCAGCAAGCGTCCTTTCCTTTATACTGCTTTCATAAGGATAATAATCCGGCGACAAATCACCGATTGCCTGGAAGTTCTGTACAGGAAGGGTCTCCCTGTTTATGATGGGGCCGAGCAAAGACATCCTGCTCTCCGCAACGTCAAAATTTGGTGTCAATATGTAGCCAAACATACTCGGGTTCACCGGCTTTGTGGGTTTGGAGCAATCTGCAATCAGGGTTAGCCCGCTAAAATTCCCTCTTGGGACCGCACCCCCCAAATCTTCCTCCGCACTCGCAATCCCTGCAGGTGTTACGGCAAAACTCAATGCCATGGCAAGCATTATGGCAGCGGCACGTTTTATAACCTTTCTCATTTTCTCCTCCGGAACGTAATTTACGCTCATGATGTGCAGCACTAGTGTCTTTGAATTTTTCCGGGTATAACTCTGCTGGAATTGCCCCTCATACTAAGGCAATTCCAGCAATATAAGCTCCCTTTACTTTACAATTCTAACCGTGCTTTTCTGTCCCTTCCTGCTCAAGTATTTCCGGTATTTCGCATATTTTTTCTTCGGTACCTTAATCTTGGCTTTGCCATTGATGCCTTTAAATGCGTTCTTTTCCACCTTCTTTAATACCGCACTATTGATATAGATGGTTTTTAACTTCGAAGCCTTATAAAATGCATTTTTCCCGATGGTTTTCACATACTTCCCAATCGTGGCTTTGGTGGCAGTCCTGCAGCCCTTAAACGCGGAGGCTCCGATCTTCGTTACCTTGAATTTCTTGCCCCCGATGCTGACGGTGCTGGGTACTTTGATGGTTTTCAGCTTCTTGCTTGTCACGCCCTTAACGGTCACTGTGCCTTTTCCTGCCAAATTTGCATTGGTTACGGTATATCTGTACTTTCCGGATACGTATGTCTTTCCTTTGCGTACCGTGATAGTAAAGGTTTTGGTAAGGGTTCCCTTGTAAGCCAGCTTTCCGGTAATGGTGACGGTGGCGGTACCAATTTTCACATTGTTCTTATATGCAACCGTGTAGTCTCTGTCCTTTACCAATACCTTTCCTGCCATCGTAACGGTAAAGCCCGGGGTCAGAGCCTTTCCGGTAAAGTTCTGAACCGGTATGGCGCTTACGGATGCTTTGGAGATATCCGTTTCTTCCACTTTCACTTCCGTGATAGCTTTATAATCTGCTTCCGCCTTCACCAATGTTTTATAGTGAAGCTCTAGCAGTTTCTTTTGCGCTGCATTCAGCAAGTCATACGCTTTTCTGGCTTCCTCAATCGCCGCTTTGCTCCCTGCTGTGATTGGAGTATTGATTTCACTGATCTTTCTGAGTACTTCATAAGCCTTCTCATAATTTTTTCCAATCTCTGCAGAGCCTTCATGTTGTTAAACAGCTCTTTCTGCTCCTGGGTCAGACTGCCGTACTCTTCACGAGCCGTCACAATAGCCTTCAGACTATCCAGCATTAACGGTTCGACTGAATCCAGGATTGCAACGACTTTGTCTACCGCCGCCTGATCCTTCAGAACTATAAGCGCTGATTCTGCAGCCGTTATTTTACAACTGTTATTCGTTTTCTCCGCATCTACTATGGCTTTCTGTTCTTTTGTCAGAGCGTCATATTCTTTACGGGCTTTTTTCACAGCTGCTTCGGCTGATAGCGTAACCGGCGTGGGAATCGCTGCGATGAAGCCAATCACCTTCTTCGCGGCCGCCTGATCCTTCAAGTCTATAAGCGCTGCTTCTGCGGCTGTTATTTTGGAATTATTATTGGCCGGCTCCTTGTCCACTATGGCTTTCTGCTCTTTTGTCAGAGCGTCATACCCTTTGCGGGCAGCCTTCACGGCTGCTTCGTCTGCCAGGGTAACAGGCGTGGAAATGGCCGCTATTAATCCTATTACTCTGTCTGCTTCCGCCTGGTCTCTGAGAGGTTTGACAATAGCTTCCGCAGCCGCTATTTTACTGCCGTTATTTACCTCTTCCTTATCTACCACAGCTTTCTGTTCGCTTGTCAGAGCGTCATACGCTTCGCGGGCGGCTTTCACGGCCGCTTCGTCCTCCAGCGTAACCTCTTCCGGAATGGCTGAAATCAATCGGATAACTGCGCCCTCCGGCAGCTCTTTTAAACTGCCACCAGTCAACATTTACCTGTCCATGAAATACCAGATATACATCATGTTTTCCGGTCAGCTTTTCAGGCAGTTCGATTGTGCATGTCTCATAGGTCTGCCAGCCGCCTGTCTTTGTCAGATTCAGGGTATAAGTCTTTGTGGCTGTCTCCTTATCCATGCTGTCAATCATCAGGTCGACTGTGATATCCGCAAGGTCATTTGGGATGGCATAGCGCAGATCGAAGTGGGTTGCGCCAAAGGTTCCAAAATCTGCATAGGCATATTTTACCCAGCTTCCCTCATTGATATATCCGATATGTCCTCCGGCCTCCGCAGAGTTATCAATTCGAACGTCTTTAGAATCGGTAAAAGCTTTCTGCGTTATTCTGTGCATAAGATTCCGGGAATTGTAGAATCTCCACCAATCCAGATTCGCCTGTCCGCTCTTATTAAATACGATGTATAAATCATGCCTTCCGGTCACGCTTTGTGTTATCATCTGGCTGTATACGCCATACTTTGTATAATCGCTGTTTCCAGGGTAGGTTACCGTTCCAACCAAAGTTCCCTCCGGACTATCCAGTCTAAGCTCGAAGGAACCTTCCGTATTGGCTCCGGAAGAGAGCTGTGCTTCAAAAAGCAACCGGGCTTTCTTTGCCAAAATCCACATCAGCATACTTGAACCAGTTTCCTTCTTCAACATACTCTAAGGTTGTCTCGCCCTGAACGTTTTCGTTTGGATTGTTTGTCTCATCAAAGAGTTCTGCTTCATTGCGTTTGAATGCATTTCTGGGTTCTGCCTTTTTCGCTGCTGCTAAATCCAGGATTTCCTTGTTGCTTACTACGCCTTCATAGATGGTAAACTCATCCAGAAGTCCGCTGTAGAACTCTCCCTGGTTCCAGTCTGCTCTGGCAATCTTAAAGTCACTGTTATCGCCCAGGGTTTCTGAGATTGATTTCAGGGTTTCCGGCTTCTCGCTCTCATAAGCCTTTGTTCCATTTACATATACGGTCGTCTTGTTTGCTTCATACTGTACCAGTACATGCTTCCACTTTCCGTCATCATTTGCATAGATATCCGGTGTTTCTATCTTTGTATTAAAGCAGCGTTCAACATGTAACCCCTCAGGCTTATCCTGAGCGCCTAAATAATACAGGTTATTTGTATAATCATAGTTACTTTCTGAACCAAAATCCCATTTTCCGTCAGAAAATGCTCTTCTGATATTGTATACCCAGCCATAATATGTCGCTGTGCTGGAGCTCGGTTTACTGTAGTAAGAGACCGCAAAACTTTCCTTTCCGGTCATCAGGGAACTTCCGTCCGCTTTCTTTACATTCAGGGAAACCTGTCTTATCTGTGCCATCAAAGGATAAGGATTTTCCACTGTTCTCTGAAACAGCGCTGTCATCAGAAAATGTCATCCCGCCATCCTGGCTTGGCTCTGCGACTACCTCGCCGTCTTTGCCGGTATAGCTAAAGCCTTCCGCCTCATCATCAAAGTCAAATTTTGCAAGGATACTTGCCGGCTGCGGATCAGGTTCCACACCCTTTTGTGTGAATGCAAAGCTCTTAATATTGATCGCGCCATTCTCCGGCAGTTCAAGGATAATGAATACATCATGAGTCCCTGTAAGCTCTGCAATCGCAGCTGTTCGCTTGATATATGGATTAAATCGGTATCCGGTAACCTCCAGTATGGCAATCGTTGTGCCGCCTGTAACATCCGTGGAATTGCCAAGATACTTCTCTTCAGAATGCTTGCATCCTTTATTCCTGTATAGGATGCGTTTTCAGCAACAGTACAGTCCACTTTGACAATAATCTTGCCTGCACACGGTCCCTGGCTTCCCTGTGAGACTCCGGCTGCAACTTCCGCGATAAATTTATCCGCTCCCCTGGAGCCAAAGTTAACATCAGTGAAGACTAACGTATCTCCATTCGTTGTATAGCCTATGTTGGAGTTATTTTCCCATTTCATAGGCTGCGACTGAAAGTTCGGGTTTCTGTCCTTGTTGGGATATACGGCGTCAAATTCATTTGCGATTCGTGTCTCATATGGCCAGCCTGTGATGATTGGCGCCATAGGTGTCGCCTTGACAGTCGCTGCCGCACCGTTTCCGTCAGCGTTTACAGCGCGAACCTGGAAGGTATACTCTGTGCCATTTGTCAGACCTGTAAAAGTATGTCCTGTATTGCTGGCAGCATCTACCCAGCTTTCACCATTGTCACTGGATACTTCATACTTAGTAATAGCGCTTACATCACCACTGTTTGCAGGAGCCGACCATGAAAGTGCAGCCTCACCGTCACCTGCTGCTGCTGTAAAGTTTTGAGGTGCTGTCGGAAGAACCGGATCAGGGGTGTCATTCTTTTCTTTGAACTGCCACCAGTCAACATTCATCTGTCCATTAAATACTATGTATACGTCATGTACTCCGGTGAGCGGCTCGCCGCCCAGATCAATCGTTTTTGTCTCATATGTCTGCCAGCCGCCTGTCTTTGTTAACTCTATGTCATAGGTCGCTGTGGCTTCATTCGAATCACGGCTGTCAATCATCAGACTGATGCTGGTATCCACAAGGTCGTCTGGAATAGCGTATCGCAGATCAAAGCCTGCTGCGCCTAAATCTCCAAAATCAATGTTGGCATATTTTACCCAGCTCCCACTGTTGATCCATCCGATATGTCCCCCGCCTCGGGAGAGTTCTCAACCCGAACTCCAGACTGTTCAGAAAAACCTTCGGCGTTATTCTGTTTATATGCATCTGTTAGTTCCACTTTTGTTGCAGCTGCTAAATCCTGGATTGTCTTTTCACTTACTACTCCATCATAGACAGTAAATTCATCCAGATTCCCGCTGTAATATTCTCCGGTATTATAGTCTGCCCTGGCAATTTTAAAATCACTCTTATCGCCAAGGGTTTCTGATAAAGTTTTCAGCGCCTGCGTGTTCTCACTCTGGGCAGTCTTTACTCCGTTTACATATACGGTAGTCTTGTTTGCTTCATACTGTACCAGTACATGCTTCCATTTCTCCCCGTTTCCAGCACTATTCAGCGTTTCCGTCTTTATATCATGACAGCGTTCAAGCAATAACCCATCAAGCTTATCCTGAACCCCGATATAATAGAGGTTATTATTAAATCCCCAGTTGCTTTCCGAACCGAAATCCCACTTACCGTCTGAAAATGCTCTTCTTACATTGTAGGCCCATCCATAATACTGCGCTGTGGTTGACCCCGGCTTACTGTAATAAGAGATCGCAAAGGTATTTTTGCCAGTCAGAAGCGGCGATCCGTCTTCCTTCTTCACGCTCAGATATCCGGTTTTATCTGTGCCGTCAAATGATAATGATTTTCCGTTCTCTACTGAAACAGCGCTGTCCTCTGAGAATGTCATATTCTCCTGGCTTGGTTCTGCTACTACCTTACCCTCCGTACCTGTATAGCTAAAGCCGTCCGTACTGTCATCAAAGGTAAATTTCGCAAGGATACCCGCTTCCTCCGGTTCCGTTTCTGCGAGTTTAAAAGAAGCTGTATATGTCACATCTTCTGTAATGCCTGTATCCGTACGGGATGCCTCGGTTTTTCCGTCACTCCATTTGTCGAAGGCATAACCCTGATTCGGCACAGCCGTAACCTCTGTGGTTGTTCCTGTTGTCTTGTCTATCTCCTGTACTGCGGTTCCACGAATGGTTCCGTTTTCACCGGCTGCGTATGTGACTGTGACCTTTTCCACCGGATCAGGGGTGTCATTCTTTTCTGTAAATGCAAAGTTCTTGATATTGAGGGCGCCAGCCTCCATTCCAAGTATGATGTACACATCGTGTACACCTGTAACGTTCTCTGTAATATAGGCAATTCTGTCAGCATAATCACTAAAATCATTACTGTTAAAAATAACTTCTGCAATCGTCGTGCCGCCTGTGACATCGTCTGCAAAACCAAGACACTTCTCCGTTGGAATGCTGCTGTGGGTAACACCGCCTATATAGTCTGCGTCCTCAGCAACCGAACAATCAATTTTGACTGTAATCTTTCCCTGTGTATCTCCGAGCTGACCTCCAGCTGCATTTGCTATAAAGCTTGCCGGTCCTTTATTGCCAAAGTCAACATCGTTGAAAACCAATGTATCATTGTTGCATGTATAACCTAAGTTGGTTCCATTTTCCCAACGTATAGCCGAACCTTCAAAATTTCTGATTTGGTTCTGATACACAGCGTCAAATTGATTTGCAGCTACTTGCGCATATGGCCAGCTTGAAACCATTTCCCGGCCTGCTGCGAAAGCCTGCATACTATTTACCGGAAGCATGCCAAATAACATGGCGGTGATTACCAAATACGAGAAAAATCTCTTTCTGCCTTTTTTCTAAAAAAGATTTTTTCATTCTTTTTCATTCTTGTCCTCCTAATCTTTTCACTCACTGTTTTGACGTAACCATTCTTGCCAAATCTCCTTTTTCCGTTTCTTCTTAAATATTCCAAAATCCCTCCTTTCTTACGGGCAATCTAATCTAACGGACAATCTTAACCGTTGCCTTCTGTCCTTTTTTCTTCAGCAATTTCTTGTATGCCTTTAATTTGATGCCGGAGCCTTGATCCGGGCTTTCTTGTAGATGCCCTTTAATGCATTTTTTCCTACGGACTTTAATTTTTCGTCTGTATCTTGATCATTTTCAGCTTGCCGTCACCGGAAAATGCCTCTTTTCCTATCTTGACTACATTTTTGCCTATTGTCACTTTTTTTCAGCGCCCTGCATTTTTTGAAAGCTCTGTCCCCTATGCTCTCCACATAATATTTATAGGAGCCTGACCGGACATCCGCCGGGATGACTGCGGAAGTGAGCTTTTTCTTTTTAAAGGCTTAACCACCTGAACGGCGCCCGGTTTCTTCCCTACAGCCTGTTTCGTAATTTTAAACTTAAATGCTTTGGCATTGAAAAGCTTCCTTTTGGGTCCTGCATCAGGCGCTGCCGGATTGGCGGTCCATTGGGCGTAGACGGTTATGTCGCTCTCCACCATCATGGCAGTGCTGACCGCGTTTCCGCCCGTCCCGGCTGTATACCATCCGTTAAAGGTGTAGCCTGAGCGGGATGGAACCGGCAGAGCTCCTACCGCCGCACCGTAATTCACCTGTCTCGTCTTCTCCGCTGCCCCCAGTGTTCCCCGTTGGGGTCAAAGTTTACTGTGTAGCTGTTGATGATCCAGCGGGCGTAGTAAACGGCGTCGCCATTTACGATCGTCCTGGCGTCAACCCGGTCGCCTCCCGTCCTGGCTGTGTACCAGCCGGCAAAGGTGTGTCCGCTTCTGACCGGCCGCGGCAAATTCCCAACCGGATATCCATTCTTTACTGTAAAGGCTGCCGGAGCTTCAAGAACGCCTCCGCATACATCCAGGAATACCTTGTGTTTTTCAATATCCAGAATAGAGAAGGCAGGTATTGTCATAACTGTGCCGCCCTTTTTCAGAGTCACCGTGTAGGCATCATCGCCCTCACAGGCAACTTGGATTTCAACGTTCAGCGCCTGTAACCGCCTGTCTGTAGTAAGGACCTCCAGGGCTTTGTCCGCCCTCTCCTGAGGTGCTGCGGACTCTGTGACATCAACCACAACACTGTCCCCTATGATCTTGGCTGCCTGCTCCAGATCCTTAAGATCCGAGGGAAGCTCCATCAGGACATTGTAATTTTTACTTGCCTCTGAAAACGGGATTCGATAGGTCTTATCCGCTCCGTTATAGTTAAACCTCACAATCGCCACGCTGTCCGCGCCCGTCACGGATGCTGCCTGTGAAACCGTAATTTTTACCTTATCGTCACTGGCAGAGGCTGTCACCACCGGAATCTCCGTTGTTCCTGCCGGAAGGATATGATCATACTGGTAAGTGCCATAATCGACAATGCCGTTGTACGTAGTGGACGCAATCGGCTGGCCCGGAAGGTTGATGGGCTTTCCATCCACAGAGATGCTTACCTCCGGTACGTTCGGAGCGCTGAGCTCTTTGCCGTCTTTGCTGAATCCAATGCCAATCAAATCAAAGAGATTTCCATTTCCGCCTTCCGCCACCAGGTAGATCGCATGTTTTTCATCCAGATTATCCACAATATCTGAGACGTCCAGCTCAAATTTTGTGTTTTCCTGGGCAGAGCCTGCCGGAACGTTAATCTCACCCAGCTTTGTGCCCTTCCATGTGGCATTATCCCAGGGGCCGTCCATCCATACGCTGATCTTAAAGGCTTTCGATGTTTTAGGTATCAGGAAGGCATTAAACTTCGTTTGATTCCCCTGCTCTGTTCCCTCAAAGGGTTTAAGTCCAAGGGTATTCTCCTCCAGTCCTCCAAAACCAAAGTATTTATAGCCTATGACTGCACCATTTCCGACGTTCTTAACGGTCATGTGATTATCCCAGATGTCATAGGATTCCTCAAATGCAGCATTTCCGGTTATATAGCAAGCATAACCTGCTGAATAGTACTGGTACGGATCCAGGCCGAACATATTGAAACCCTCTGAAGTGACCTCCGCTCCGGTATATTCATGGGAACCGCCCTTTGCGGTCCAGATATTTCCATTTTCGTCATTGTATGGGTCATAAGCCCTAATGACAACTTTTCCGCCTTCCTCTACGGATTTTTCGTCCCAGGTGATCTTGAGCGGAGCCACCATCGCCTGGCGGGCAAATCCATTTCCGTTCGGAGGCCTGTGATAAAATACGTACCACTGGCCATTAATCTCAAGGATACTGCCGTGGGTATTATTGTGCCCACCAGTTAACATGATGCCGTCGCCGTTTTGGTTGGATACCGGCGCACGGGAATCTACAAGCACGCCGCCGCTTCTCCAGGGTCCAAGGGAGAATCTCCGTAAGCATACCGCAGTGTGGAGTTGCTGGTCCACACTCCGTACTCCCCGCCTGACATGCCACTATAAATCAAAACATATTTATTGCCGACTTTTCGTATCGAAGATGCCTCAAAGAAGTTGAAATCATCCGGGTTTTCATCCGGATAGATATAAGGATATTTTGTGCCCGGCGGATCCTTATAGCCGTAGGAATTGGAGGGATAAAATAGTGGATCGGTTCGGTCCCCGGCCTCACGCTGTACATTGTATTCTGGTCCAGCTCACAGGCCCATGATTTTTCTTCTGTGCCTCCGAAACCCCAGTATGCATAGGCCCGAAAACCAATTTCATAATCCGGATCAGCGGGATCTGTAATGTATTCAATCCAGACGCCCGGATCGAATCCCAGAGGGCTTCCATCCACTACGTTTATGCCGTCCTCATCTAAGTTGATGGGTTCAAAGGGACCCACCGGACTGCTGCCTTTACACACCATGGGAACTCTGTTTACACCCGGATCATATTGTTCATCATCGCCATTCTTGCCTCCCACACGGCTGTGGGGATACAGGTAATAGTCTTTCGTGCCGTCCTTTCGGATAACCTCTGCAATATCAGGCGCATACATAATATCCCATCTGCCATCTACTTCATACTTGAACACACTTCCCTCATCACGCCAGTCTGATAAATCTTCAACCGGCGCTGACCAGGCTCTTATGTCCAAACCGCAGTAGTGATTCCGCATGGTGTCATGCGAACCGTAAACATAGACACGGTATTTCCCGGATTGTCCGGGTCCTCAAAGATACGCGGCTCGCCGTCCGGCATATGCTCCCAAAGGGGCAGATAGGGGTTGGCCGCCTCGGCTTTTTGCCGCAGGCCACATGGTCAATGTCCCCAGGGCCAGCAGCAGCAAAAAGCACAAAAGCTGGTATACTTCTCTTTCTCTTCATCGTTCACTATCCCTTCTATTACTTCGTGATCTTAACCGTTGCCTTCTGTCCTTTTTTTCTTCAGCAATTTCTTGTATGCCTTTAATTTGGATGCCGGCGCTTTGATCCGGGCTTTTTATAGATGCCCTTAAATGCATTTTTCCCTACGGACTTTAATTTTTTCGTCTGTATCTTGATCATTTTCAGCTTGCCGTCACCGGAAAATGCTTCTTTTCCTATCTTGATTACATTTTTGCCTATTGTCACTTTTTTTTCAGCGCCCTGCATTTTTTTGAAAGCTCTGTCCCCTATGCTCTCCACATAATATTTAAAGGAACCTGACCGAACATCCGCCGGGATGGCTGCGGAGGTGAGCTTTTTCTTTAACGGCCTTATCAGTTGGACAGCGCCCGTTTTTTCCCAACGGCCTGTTTTCTGATTTTGAACTTAAATGCCCTGGCATTGAAAAAAGCTTCCCTTTTGGGACCTGCATCAGGCGCTGCCGGGTTGGCGGTCCATTGGGCATAAACGGTCATATTGTCCTTCACGGTTGTGTCAGCGCTCACCGCGTTTCCGCCTGTCCTGGCTGTATACCATCCGTTGAAGGTATGTCCTGAGCGGGAGGGCGCCGGCAGAGCGCCTACCGCCGCTCCGTAATTTACCTGCCTCGTCCTTTCCGCTGCCCCAATCGTTCCCCCGTTGGGATCAAAGCTTACCGTATAGCTGTTGATGATCCAGCGGGCGTAGTAAACGGTGTCGCCATTTACGATCGTCCTGAGTCTACCCGTTCTCCGCCCGTTCTGGCTGTATACCATCCTGCAAAAGTATATCCGCTTCTGGACGGCTGCGGCAGATTTCCAACCGGGTGTCCTGCTTTCACTTTAAATGATGCCGGCCCTGCAAGAATACCTCCGCACGCATCCAGGGTTACTGCATATTTTTCTATATCCTCAACGGCAAAGGACGGTATGGTCATTACAGTGCTGCCCTTCGTCAGGGTCACCTTGAATACCGCGTTCTCATAATCAATTTGAATGCCAACCTTAAGGGCTTTTATCTGCGGGTCTTCGGTGAGCATTTCGAGTACTTTGTCCGCTTTTTCCTGAGGCGTTTTGAACTCCTCGCCGTCAACGACAATGCTGTCACCAATGATATCCGCCGCCTTTTCCAGATCCTCAATCTCCGCCGGAAGCTCCATTAATGCGTTATACTCCCTGCTGTCCTCAGAAAACGGGATTCGATAGGTCTTAACCATTCCATTGTAGCTAAACCGCACAATCGCCGCGCTTCCTGCACCTGTCAGTGAAGCTGCCTGTGAAACCGTAATCTTTACCTCCTCATCGCTTGCAGAGGCTGTGACAACGGGAATCTCAGTTGTTCCGTCCGCAAGTATATGATCGTACTGATAGATATCATATCCGGCAATGCCGTTGTTTTCATTGGACGGCAGAGGACGCTTTGGCAGGTTTACCGGTTCCCCGTCAATCGCGATGCTTACTGTGGGTACTACCGGGGCTTTGATGGCTGTTTCATCCGAGCCAAAGCCAATGCCCATCAAGTCAAAAAGGTCGCCGGAACCGCCCTCAGGTACAAGGTAGATCGCATGTTTTCCGTCTAAACCATCCACAATATCGGAAACATCCAGTTCAAATTTTGTGTTTTCCCGGGCAGCTCCCGCCGGAACGTTAATTTCACCCAGCTTTGTGCCATTCCACGTGGAATTATCCCAGGGTCCGTCCATCCAGACGTTAATCTTAAAGGCTTCCTGTGTTTTTGGCACAAGAAAAGCATTAAATTTTGTATTATTTCCCGGCTTCGTTCCCTGGAAGGGTTTCAGTCCCAAATCATTTTCTCCCAGCCCTCCAAAGCCAAAATATTTAAAGCCTATTATGGCATTATTCCCTACGCCGGTGATAGGCATATGGTTATCCCAGATATCATAGGAATCTTCCATGGCGGCCTTTCCGGTAACATAACATGCATGTCCTGCGGAATAGTACTGGTAGGGATCCAGGCCAAATATATTGAAGCCCTCCGAAGTAACCTCCGCGCCGGTATATTCATAGGAACCGCCCTTCGCAGTCCATTTGTAATCCCTTCTTCATTATAGGGATCATAACCTGTGATAACGACTTTTCCGCCGTTCTCCACTGACTCTTCATCCCATGTAACTTTAACAGGTGCCACCATCCCCTGGCGTGCATGCCCATTGCCCATGGTAGGTCTGTGATAAAAGACATACCACTGGCCATTAATCTCAAGGATACTTCCGTGGGTGTTGTGTCCCCAGTTAGCAGCTGCTATCCCGCTGCCATCCTGGTTGGGCACAGGCCCCCGGGAATCCACAATCACGCCGCCGCTCTTCCACGGGCCAAGCGGAGTGTCGCCATAGGCATAGCGCAGCGTAGTGCTCTGATCCCACAGTCCATACTCTTCGCCTGAATAGCCGCTATAAATCACGACATATTTATTGCCAACCTTACGTATGGAGGATGCCTCAAAAAGTCGAAATCAGCCGGATTCTCAGCCTCAAAGATGCTATTATAGGTAGTATTCGCCGGGTCATTGCGTGAGGGAATAAAACGCTGTATGGGCTGCTTTCCAGGTTTTGGACTGTACATCGTGGTCTGATCCAGTTCACAGGCCCATGATTCCTGAAATCCCCAGTATGCGTATGCCCGGAAGCCAATTTCATAATCAGGGTCCGCGGGATCGGTAATGTAATCTACAAAAACACCCGGGTCAAACCCCAGAGGGCTGTTGGGCAGTATCTGCCCCGCCTGATTCACATTGATCGGCGTAAAGGGGCCCACCGGACTTTCGCCTTTGCACACCATCGCTATTCTGTTCCCCAGTTGGTGCTGTGCGGATACAGGTAATATTCTTTTGTGCCGTCTTTTTAACAACGTCCGTAATATCCGGAGCAAAAATCTCATCCCACTTGCCATTGATCTGGTACTGGAAAACAGGTCCCTCATCGCGCCAGTCAGACAAATCTTCCACCGGTGCAGACCAGGCCCTTACGTCCCTGCCGCAATAGTTAGCCTGCTTGGTATCATGAGATCCGTACACATAGACCCTCTTTTTACCCGGATTATCAGGGTCCTCAAAGATTCGCGGTTCCCCATCCGGTACATGCTCCCACAGGGGCATGTACGGATTGGCCGCTTTTGCTTTCGCAGCAGGCAACATGACCAAAGTACCCAATACCATAACGAGCGAAAGCACAAATAGCGATACTCTTCTTGCGTTCTTCATTTTCATACTCCTTTCCTTGAATTCAAAACACTGCCTGTCCTTACTTTGTGATCTTTACGGTTGCTTTCTGTCCTTTTTCCTGAGCAGTTTCTTGTATGCCTTTAATTTTGACGCCGGCGCCTTGATCCGGGCTTTTTTGTAAATGCCCTTTAATGCATTTTTCCCTACGGACTTTAATTTTTCGTCTGTATCTTGATCATTTTCAGCTTCCCGTCACCGGAAAATGCCTCTTTCCCTATCTTGACTACATTTTTGCCTATTGTCACTTTTTTTCAGCGCCCTGCATTTTTTTTGAAAGCTCTGTCCCCTACGCTTTCCACATAATATTTAAAGGAGCCGGAACGCACCTCTGCCGGGATGGCTGCGGAAGTAAGCTTTTTCTTTAACGGCCTGACCAGTTGAACAGCGCCCGGTTTATTCCCTACAGCCTGTTTTGTGACTTTAAACTTAAACGCCTTTGCATTGAAGGAACTTCCCTTTTTGGGACCTGCATCAGGTTCTGTCTGGTTGGCGGTCCATTGGGCGTAGACAGTTATTTCACCCTTCACCATGGTGGCAGCCGTAACCCAGTTTCCGCCCGTCCTGGCTGTATACCATCCATTAAAGGTATATCCAAAGCGGGAGGGAACCGGCAGTGTGCCTATCGGAGCGCCGTAATCCACCTGTCTTGCCTTTTCCGCTGCCCCCAGCGTTCCCCGTTGGGATCAAAAGGTTATCGTATGTTTGTTGATTATCCAGTGGGCGTAGCAGACGGTATCCCCCTTACGGTCGTCCTGGGGTCTACCCGGTCGCCGCCCGTCCTGGCTGTGTACCATCCCGCAAAGGTATATCCGCTTCTGGATGGCTGCGGCAAATTGCCAACCGGCTGTCCGCTCTTTATATCAAATCTTGCCGGAACTCCCAGAATACCTCCGCACGCATCCAGAAATACCGTAAACTTTTCAATGTCACGAATGGAGAAGGAGGGTATCGTCATAACTGCAGCGCCTTTTTCAGGGTCACCGTGTAGGTATCCCTCTCACAGGCAATCTCTATTTCAACACCCAGTGCCTGCAAATCCACATTTGCGTTAAGGGCCTCAAGAGCTTTATCAGCCTTCTCCTGGGGCGTTTCAGACTCCACGCTGTCAATGGCGATGCCGTCCCCTATGATATCCGCTGCCCGCTCCAGAACTCCAATCTCCTCCGGGAGCTCCATCAGAACATTATATTCTTTGCTCTCCTCTGAAAATGGAATCCGATAGGTCTTCACCGCTCCGTTATGGTCAAACCTTACAATGGCCACACTGCCGGTCCCCGTCACGGAATCTGCCTGTGAAACCGTAATTTTCACCTTATCGTCGCTGGCGGAGGCTGTCACCACCGGAATTTCGGTTGTTCCTGCCGGAAGAATATGATCATACTGGTAAGTATCATAGTTTACAATGCCGTTTTCAAGGGTACAGGGAAGCGGCTGCTTCGGCAGATTTACCGGTTTTCCATCAATTGAAATATTTACCTGGGGCACTTTGGGAGCCTCAATTTCTACCTCATCGGAGCTAAACCCAACGCCTATCAAATCGAAATTGGCGCCTCCTTCCGGCACAAGATAGATGGCATGCTTTCCGCCCAGATTGTCAACAATATTCGATACATCCAGCTTAAACTTTGTTCTTTCCTGGGGAGATCCTGCCGGAACAATAATCTCTCAAGCTTTGTACCGTTCCAGGTGGCATTATCCCAGGGACCGTCCATCCAGACATTAATCTTAAACTCATTTGCTGTTCTCGGTACAATGAATGCATTAAAATTCGTATGATTACCCGGTTTTGTTCCCTCATAAGGCCTGAGGCCCAAATCATTTTCTTCCAGCCCTTCAAACCCAAAGTATTTGAACCCTGTTATGCCGCCGTCTCTTATGCCGTTAATGGGCATATGATCCTCCCAGATATCATAGGTGGGTTCCAGAGAACCGCCAAAACGGTATGCATAGCCTGCGGAATAGAACTGGTAGGGATCCAGTCCAAACATGTTGAATCCTTCCGAGGCAACCTCTGCCCCGGTGTACTCATAGTTGCCGCCCTTCGCTGTCCAGGTATAATCACCCTCTTCATTGTAGGGATCAAGCCCGGATCTCAACCTTGCCGCCTTCCTCCACGGACTTTTCTTCCCAGGTGACCTTGATGGGGGCCACCATGGACTGGCGCGCTTCTATGCCATAGGCGGTGGGTCTGTGATAAAAGACATACCACTGTCCATTGATCTCCAGGATGCTTCCATGGGTGTTCCTTAAGTAACCATGTGTTTCTAACCCGGTACCGTCTTTATTGGGAACCGGCCCGCGGGAATCGATCAGCACGCCGCCGCTTCTCCATGGTCCCATGGGTGAATCGCCGTAGCAGTACCGCAGAGACGAGTTGTTTGAATCCACTCCATACTCCGGCCCTGACATTCCACTGTAAACTAATATGTATTTATTGCCGATTTTACGGATTGAGGAAGCCTCAAAAAAGGTGAAATCATCCAGGTTTTCATCCGGATAGATATAAGGATATTTTGTGCCGGGCGGATCTTTATAGCCGAAAGCGTTGGATGGGATAAAATACTGCACCGGCTTCGTCCCCGGCCTCACGCTGTACATGGTGTTCTGA
>VOFB01000300.1_pt1 | contig 92000 bp, 139 predicted proteins | sample 5384141 | NCBI WGS metagenome assembly VOFB01 (sample SAMN12384721, study PRJNA508395) | human gut metagenome | isolation source: healthy gut A | host: Homo sapiens | reverse complement strand
TTTGAAAAGAACTTTCTCCTCGACCATGGTTTGAAAACCAATGGGAATCGTGCCGCCGTTGTACTTCTCCCTTTCAGAACATTCTCGGTCATGCCGCGCACAAGGACAAAAATTCTGCATCATAAAGGGACATTCAGCCATCAAAATTATTGTGAGCATACTCTACCAAGCTGATATTATTCGTCCTTTAGACGGGCTGAACATTAAACTGGTCTACCAATGCATACCAGAGGATTCCTCTCATCAAAAACATCTTGATATGTCGCATCATTGATCGGTATATTTTCAAAGCCTGAAGAGTGTCCCGACCAGCGTTTTATGTCAAACAACCGTGTTCAGCGACTGAATGGCTTCTGCAATGCGGTTGTACTGCCCCATGGCCGTGTCAGGCTCCAGCAGACGGTCGGCAATATAGCTGTAAATCTGCTCCATGTCGCTGAGGGCTGCATGGGAAATTTTCACGTCATACTGTTTCATCTGTGCTGTTCCCTGAACTGTGTGAATGCGCTTGCAGCATCCACAGTATCACCGTTCTGAATCTCCTTAATGCCCACCTGCAAGGCTGCATGGAGCTGGTCATCGGTCATGGTATCGGCGTTCAGAGCAGCAGGAGCCTTCGGCAGGGACAGCGAGAAGGGGATGCCGCCCGTCAGGGTGATCTGGCGCAGGTACATATCAATGGCAGTTGCCATCGGGATACCGAGCTGCTTCAGTACATCTTCGGCTTGCTGCTTGACAGTAGGGTTGACACGAAGATTCAGTGTCATCGTTTTTTCCATGGTTACACCTCCAACGTGGTTTGCATCGTTTTTTTAAATTTCCTGCAATCACAATTTGAAAAAGCACTCCGGCAATTGCAAGAATCGCGGTATTTTTATAGGCGCAAATGAATTCCATCAGAGAATCCATCTGCCACAAGTCATCTGGGTTTATATCAAATGTCGGGAAAACAAGAAATACGCATGGCAGCACAAAAATCACAGCAGCTATCAAAGATAACATCCTATATGTAGCTTCTTTTCGTGGGTTCATCAGTTATTCCTCTTTTTTCTTGCCAAGTACATTCCATCAGCACAACGGCCCCAACAAAAAGCACAACCAAAACAGATGCCGCTTCCAGTCGTGCATAGTTCATATTCATAAAATTGTTTTGCAGAAAGTGTTGAATACTATATAGTTGCTCATTCGGATGACTTCCACCAATCAAATAGGCTTCACGGAAACATCGAAAGCTATTGTAAATCGTCAAGATTCCACAAATCAATAAAGAACTCTTTATGATTGGAAGCTTTATGTACCAAAAACATTGTAGAGGGGTTGACTCCATCTAGCATGGCGGCATCTATGATCTCGGATTCTATGGATTTTATAGCAACTATAAAAATCAAAATCGAGAATCCCTGTGTTTTCCATAACACAATTATAAGGAACACATAAAATGCAACTGGTGTTTCACCCCACTGGCTAGGAGATTTTCGTAAGATGCTTGATGCAATTGTCACAACACAAGCTGCCGGAAGTATTGAAGGAACAAGGAAGAACAGACAAAGTTTTTCTTGTCGGAGCTTTATATAAACTTCCGCAATGAAAATGCCAATAACCAAATTGACGGGTACAATAATAGCCCACAAATGAAACAGATTTCTAACGGCAAGTGAAAATGCCTCATTTTCAAAAAGATCCACATAATTTTGTATGCCGACAAAATCAGTTCCTGTTCCAAGAAAGAGACTTTTCCCAAAAGCAATCAAGATTGGAAACAGATAGCAAAAAAATCCGGCAATAAGTGCCGGCAGAAGAAGGATATTGCTCTGAAGATTCTTTTTCATTTTATTCATCAAGGTACAATTTGAGCCGCGGAGTAAGTCGATCAACAAGCTCATCAAGGGTAATTTCATCATTCCAATACTGAACCATCGTTTCGCTTAGAAGATTTCCGTCATCCTCACTTTGATCAAGCTGCAAGGCACGGTACCAAATTGTGTGATATTGCGCTGCATTGATCTTGTCACATATTGTTTCAAGTTGATCTAGCTGTGCATCAGTCAAATTGTCACCATACATCTCTTTTCGGTTTTCAATATCTTCTTGCCCTATTTTTTCATGGGATGCATCATAGACACTGAATTGATATTGTGCTTCCATACATTTTTTAAGACATCCACGTCGGACAGGAAACATATCTTTATCTGCAAACGCCGAACTCGACTGGCATTCTTCACTAAGAAGATAAGCTAAAAGTGCTTTTACCTCTGCTGGATGCTTTGTTTTTCGATTTCCCATTGCGTAAGAACCGATTTCAGCAGTAACACCGCCTAGCTCATTGGGAATGGGAAGTGTTACGGTTTTGATTCCAAGAGCCGCACACTGCCGAAGAAGTCCCACCGTCATATAGCTTGGGTCAAGACTAGCAAAAGGTTCACCGTTTGCAAAATAATTTCGGACTATTCTGGATTGAAACTGTCAAACAAACCATTTTGCATCTCATAAGAAATTTCACCCGTACGGAATTCTTTCTCGTATGCTAATGTTTGCCGACAACTAGCTGTGTCCAAGTTAATAATGTGATTCTTGTAATCGATGATCGGCTGCGATAACGCGCTTGTCATGCTAAAGTCCGTCACAACCAGCATTGATTTTTCCTTATAGATGCGCAGCAATTCATCCATCGTGGCAGCAAGGCTTTTCAATGCGGCTTGCGTATCAAATACGCTGTCTTTCAAAATGCTTTCTGCACTTGTCAGCGTTGGAACTGAAAAGCACAAAGGTAAAATGTACTGTTTTCCTTTTAGTTTTCCAGCATCTAAAAAGAGGCATATCATTCCGATAACAAACGAAAGTAGGAAAACGAGTAGCCAAATCAAAACTCCGTAGTGTGCCTTGAGCTGCCATATTTTTCCTATATACATATCCGGCGTGATTTTTGTGGCGTTTATTTTGATAATAAAATCGCCCAACACTTGTCCGATCAAAATTCCTGTCCAGTTTCCAGCTGTTGTGATAAGAGCTGCTCTATACATTTCCAGAAAACAGAAAGTAACAGATGCAACCCATAAACACAAATAATAATGGGCTGCTGTCCATTCAAACAAGTAGACTTCATGAAACACTGTTTGAGAAAGAAGATAGCACACCACATATGCTAAAAATACGATCAGCAAAAATCCGAGACAAGTTTTCTTTTTTGATGCTGTGTTCTTCATACGGCTTTTGAATCCTATTCCAATGTGTACCGACATCTTTGCGTTTCATTATAAAACAGCTTGGCTGCTTACTTCGATACTATTTCGACAGTTGGCATTTTGCCTTCCAATCCGAGTTCGTCATCTTCTGCAACTCTATAACTGGTAACATTTATTGAATACATATAATCTGAAATATTTGGATTTTCTTCATCGTCTGGAAGTTCAACTTCAAAAGTCTCAAACTCAAACACATAAGCTGTTCCTTCAATAAGTTCACCAGTTAAGTCTTTCTGGAAATGAAGCAAAAATGGTCTGTCCTGAAAGAAGTGAACAACCGCAACCGTTTTTCCCGGCAGCGCATAGTAATCGGGCAAGAGTTGCTCAACAGTGGCCGTAAAAGAACCCGAAAACCGTGCAAAATGTTTTTCATTTCCGGTTGCTTGCTCTTCTCCCGTCATGATACCCGGCCTCGTAGCCAGCGGTATAGCCTTCTTCGTATTCTGCATTGTGCGCATCTGAACTTTGAGCATTATTTCCACAGCCAACCAATGTAAGTACCAGCACAAGGCCAAGAACTATTGTAGCCCTCTTTTTCATATTGTTTCCTCCTTCCATGTTTTCCTTCGCCTTTATCGAACTTTTCCACAGCTTTTGCAAAATCGTCGAGAAAAAGTTCTGTATCTTTTTCATTCGTACCACTTTACCCCATTATTAGAATTGAAAATTAGTAGCCCTTTGATATAAATAAGTAAACGATGAATCCACCCCACAAAACAACTTCAGCAATTATCAAACACTTCAAGTGTTGCTGCAATTTTTCGGGGTCAATTTCGCCTTTTTTCAGAAAATCATAAATTGAATTTCGCAATTTATCTATGTCTTCCTGCTTGATTTCCAGTTTCAAATAAAAATTTTTCCCGAAAAGGAGCTGGTGCATCCCATAATATATTGAAAGCAATATTAAAAATGAAGTAATACTTACAAGCGCTGGCTGGGTCCAGCTTATTGTCATACCTTCTACCGATGTAAGATTTCTATAAAAAACAATATCACTTAAACCAGCTACAAACAACAGAAAATTCCAAACCAAAAATGTATATAAAGTTTTCTTCATTTTCTATACCTTCTTTCACTACTGCCCACATTGCTGGAAATATCAAACGCCTACTTTATTTTTATGCCCTCATTTTTTACAAATCATCAAACCTTCCCGCCTTGCTTTTTTGTTTAGATAACGAAATTTAAGCCTGATTTATTTCGTTTGTCCACAAAATTTTTCAAAATCGTATAGATGCACATAAACTTCCTGGAAATTTGTAGCACAATCGCAATCTTCTTTTAAATAAACACGCTATAAGGACAAATTTTTTGTTTTACCTCGATTGAAAGCCATCTTTAGCTTTCTGGTTTGAGAACTGTACTTCGGGCCGGATTCTTTGGGTCTACTAGAATTTTTATTGGTGCCCCTTTCGGAATACATGGATTGAACCAAAACCACTGCGACTTTCCATTATAGGTTTCACCTTTAACTTTATACTGATAATGTACCACATATGGATAGATTACATCTTCATCGGCAAGGTGGTAGGTACTCATATGAAATTTTATATGTACTCGTTTTGTTGCTGTAACCTTTCCGATGATTCTTGTTCCATTTTTCAAAAGTTCTGCCTTTTTATAGTCGGAAATAATCGCCAATCCGATAATTATACCTGCTACAATCCATGCTAATATCGCAGCCACCCAAATACCAGACTTACACGCTCCAACCGATATAATTGCCGCCACGAACATTCCGACATATGCCATTGTATGAATAAGATCTTTTGAAAAAAACATTTTATCTCGTGTAATTTTCATAAAACGGCATCCTCCTCAAATCCTACAGTCGGTAATCAGCAGCTCCGTGAAATCAACGTTCCTTAGATACTTAGATTTAATCCTATTTTGTTTCATCCGTCTACAAAATTTCTCAAAATCGTATAGTTGCACATAAATTCCCATAAAGCTTGTAGCACAATCACGATTTTTCTTTTCATTCAAAGAAACCACCACGGCAGTTCCAGCCAAAGGTTATCCATGGCTTTTTCCTCCGTCTTTTTTTGCGCGGCCTTTTGTCAGGTGGAAGTATATCGCTGTGCCGATCAGAGGATGCTCCTCGCCATCGGTAAAGCCATAGCGGTACAGCAGATAGGTCTGCTCCCGCTGGGTCAGCCGCTTCAGCGCATCGTACAGTTCCCGGCGCGATTCCTGTTCCTCCATAATGCTCTGCGGCTGCATGGCGTAGGGGTCGGCTATGGCTTCAATGCGCCGCAGTTGTTCCTCTCCCGGCAGAACATCGTCCAGCGAAACGCGCTGGTAGCAGATACCGTCCTTATCCTCCGTTACCATCCGCTGCTCAAAAGCGGCAAAGGCATCCCGAACCATGTCCATCATGGCGTTATGGATGGCAGGAGCCGCGTAGGTCAGGAACTTCATGCCACGCGCTGCATCGAACTTCGGCACAGCTTTCCACAAGCCCAGATTGCCCGCCTGTTTCAAATCGTCCGTGTCAAGGTTCAGGCCGGACTGTGCCAGATTCATGCTGCGGAAAAGGTCATTTGCAACCTTGCCAATAAAAGACTTGTTGTTGTCGATCAGGCTGTCCAGTGCGGCGGCATCGCCGTTCTGTGCCAGCGCACAAAGCCGTTCATTCGTCTGCTTCATGGGCGTTTTCCTGCTCTGCGGCAGACTGCAAGATTCCCAACAGACCGCTTCGCAGCTGTTCCAGTGCTTCCGGCGTGGCTCCCTCCATGCCCGAAACGCTGTCCAACATTGCATCTGTCAACTGCTCTGCCGTAATCGTTGGGTGCTGCACATCCTGCCCTTTAGTCAATTCGGTGAACATCTTCTCTGCCACTTTCTTGCTCATGGCTTCCTGTTCGGCGTAATGGCTCCCGATACCCTTTTTGATTTCCTTGACCGCTGCCATGAAGTACATTTCAATGTCATCAAGATCACCTTGATACACCGGCTTTCTCCGAAGGCTGATGTCCTTTGCGGCTTTGGCTGCTGCCGGGGTCTTGACCCTTGTGCGCAGCAGGGTGCTCAATGTCGTGAGCATGGCGTTCTGTGCTGCGATACCGGAAGCAAAAGTATCATCAAAATACTGCGATATGCGGAAGTAAGCTCTGCAAAGCGAGCATTTTCCAGCAGCAGATTGACTACCTCTGCATTGACACGCCCTGTGTAGAGGTTCTTTGCAGCTTCTACGGACAAGCCCAGTTCGGCAATGTCGTAGTTCTTGCGGTCAGGGATGTTGGTTTCTCCCAGCAGAAAATCCGTAGACACGTTGAACAGCCTTGCAATTTTCAGCACCTGCTCATGGGTCAGCGTCCCTTTTGCGCCGCTGATGAAGCGGCTGATGGTGCTCTTGGAGCAGCCGAGTTCCTTGGCAAGCTCCGGTTGGCTTATGTTGTGTTCTTTCATCAAGTCCGCAAGACGGATGTTGGATGGTGCGGGCAGATATTCCTGTGCCATGTGGTCGGCCCTCCTTTTTGAGCTTTTTCCTCATTATAATACGCTCTGCCGTTTTGTTCAATATAAGGTTACCTCTCTGCCCTTGCTGTTGCAGTCCTGCAACCAGTGAGGGCTTTTTTCTTTTTCCGTTGCAGTTTTGCCGCTTTTTTGCTCTTTCTGCAAAATTTCCCGTATATTCAGGCAGGAAACAAAAACACCAGAGTTCCCACGCTGGGGTCTCTGGTGCAGTACATAACATCGCCCTGCCCGGTGGCCGCAGGGTGCGTGGATTCGTGGGCATTGAGCCGCTTGTCCACCCCTGCCCGTAAAAAGTGCATTTTTTCACGGAAGAAGTTCGCACAACCTGTACGGTCTGTACTTGTACGCACCCGTACGGCAAATTGAAGCAAATTAAGACGTGTTATCGTTTATATTTCGAGTCGCCGTACGCCGTACGAACCGTACGGGTTATTTGAAGTCCGTACGCAATTTTTTCAGATGCGTACGGAGCAATCAAGTTCGCATTGTGCGAACTTGTCGGGGCGAGGCTCCTCCATCTTGCTGGCGCAAGACCGTTCGGTCACTTAAAAGCCCCACTGGGGCTTTCATTGCTTCGCAAACGTGAACTCGATTAGCTCTCCCGCAGGAGACGTTCCCCCTCGGAGAGCCCACTACACTTTGCAGACCGCAGGGATGAAAGTGTTATAGTGGGTTATTACACTTCCGAAGAAGTGCATCTTCGTTCCCCGTCACCTCTCGATGAACCTTGAAAGGAGGGATGCCCTTTGGCAAGAAATGATGGTATTGACCGCACAAGTGTCCGAAACCTCGCCGTTTCAGATAAGCCGTTGGCAACACCCAGCAGCACAATGAGCGCGAAAAGGACAGCTATCGGAACCCCGACATTATCCCCCAGCGCACCTCATGGAACGTCCACTTCAAAAAGCCAACCGCCAGCTACACCGACCTATTCGCCCAACTGGAAGCCGCCGGAACCATCTCCACGCGCGGCTTGAAGCCGGATGCTATCCACTACTGTGAACTTGTCTTTGATGTCAACTCGGCCTACTTTGACAACCACGGTGGCTACGAGTTCGCCAAGCAGTTCTATGAGAATGCCTACAAAGCCGCCTCCAGATCGTGGGTGGTGAGCAGTATATCCTCTCGGCAGTCATGCACGCCGATGAGATCAACCGTGCCATGACCGAAGCACTGGGCCGGGAGGTCTACCACTACCACCTCCACGTGGTCTATGTACCTGTGGTGGAAAAGCAGATCCTCTGGTCGAAACGCTGCAAGGACAAGGCATTGGTCGGCACCGTCAAGGAGACCGTCATGCAGGTCAGCCGAAGCAAGAAGTGGGCTTCCAAGCCCCTGCTGGACGATGCTGGAAAGCCTGTCCTGCAAAAGAGCGGCAAGCCAGTCCTGAAGAAGTCGTACAGTGTCCTGCAAGACGATTTCTTCAACTATATGCGCAATGCCGGGTACACGGATGTAGAGCGCGGTGAGCGCGGTAGCACCGAAGAACACCTGACCGTCACCCAGTTCAAAGTCCAGCGGGAGCAGGAGCGTCTGGACAGCCTGACTGCACAAGCCGACGAACAAGCACAGTCGCTTGCTAAAACCAGTCAGACCCTCTCCAAAAAGGAGAAGGAACTTGCCGCTGTGCAGAAAAAGGCCACACTCACGAAAGAAGCCCTCATTCATGCGCGCGATCTGGATTATATCGGCAAGCGCACCTTTCTCGGTAACTACTCGCTGACCGAAGAAGAATTTTCCAAACTGAAAAAGCAGGCTGACCACGGCTATATGATGGACGTAGAGAACCGCCGCCTGAAAGAAGAACTTTCCACCGCCAAGAAGGAAGCCATTCATTGGAGCAACAAGTACCACGACCTTTGGTATGATGTAAAGCCTTATCTGGATGCTCTCCACCGTGCGCCCGAACTGGTGCGCGGCTTTCTGGAAAAGATTCTTGCCCCCAAGCAGGAGCGCACCATGAATGTGCCGCAGCGAAACCGCAAGCGCGGGCAGGATATGGAACTTTGATTTTCGGAGGATACCATTTGAACAAAAAGAAGAAGTTAAACAAATCCGGCTACCCGGATGAAGCAATCAAGACACTTGCACGTTGCTTTTATCCCTCCATGGTTGAGTTTTTCAACAGTGAGGAAGGCCAGCGTGAATATGAGGAATGGCTGAAAGAGCAGGAAGCACTACAAGCCTTGCCTGTTGCCGCATAAAAACAGCAGGACGCTCCCAGTAAAGGGAACGCCCTGCCTTATATAGATGTATCTCACCGAGGTGTGTCCAGTTGGGCACACCTCTTATTTTTTTGCCCTCAATCTTCTAGCCCATGGCTCCCGGCCACATTCTTCAAATATTCCTCCGGGTCACCGTTCAGAATCAAATCCGCATACGCCAGCGGGTCATTATAGATGAGGTAGTCCAGTTCTGTCCGCTGTGCCATAGTCACGTCCAGAGCATCCTCAACCCCGGTGCAGCCGATGGAAATCTTTCTCCCATCCCGGAGAGCAGTTCCACACACCCGGTATCCATGTTAAACTTGCAGGCTCTTTCATCGTACTTCATAATCGTACCCTCCAATTCTTGTTATTGGCTTACAGTCTATGACAAGGCATCGGAGTTTTGCGCCGTCCACGGGAGCCTTCGTTGTTGTACCCGAAGAAAACGAAAAATCCGAACCCTTCTCCAATCGGAAACAGGTTCGGATTTTTTCCGGTCACCATCCAGATCGCCCACGCGCAGGCCCAGCAGCTCACCAGGGCGCAAGCCGGTCATGACCGCGATGCGGTAGGCGTGCACGTTCTCGTCCGGCTCCACTTTTCCACGCACCACACGGGTATCGGTGGAGAGCAGCACCCGCAGACTGTCCGGTTGCAGGATCTTCCGGCCTTTCAGGCGGGCACCCTTCGGCACGGTCAGGTCCTCGTCCTCCGGGCGCAGGGCTGTGTACTTGTGCTGGCGTGCCCACTTGACAAAAGCCACCTCCACACCCCGGATGCCCTGCAGCGTTTTGCGGGACAGATTGCCCCGGCTCTTGCGTTTGCTGTCCGGATTCAGACAGCCCTCCTTATAGGAGCGGTTCAGTACGTCCTGCAGCATGCCGGTGGTCAGGTCGCCGATCCGGCGCTGTCCGATCACCGGCAAAATGTAGTTGCGCCCAAACTTCTCCACCTGCTCAATGTTGCTGGTGCCGCCCGTGGCTTTGACTGAGATCATGTACTCGGCCCACACATCCGCGCAGCGCTTTGTGGTGTTGCTGATGCCCTCATCCAGCCAGGCATCCGCCTTGCGGTTTGCTTCGCGCTGGCCGGTCCGACCGGCTTTTGTGCTGGTAAAGGTCCGGCGCACGCCGTCCTTCTGCACCTTGATCTGCCAGCGTTTCTGGTTCGGCAGCCACTGGGCGGTGTTGGTTCTTAGTCCCATAAAAATACACCTCCATGGGTACACTTTGACAAGCCTGCCCGGAGGTGGTACAATACAACTGCTGGGTTGGATTGTTCCTCGTGAGCAAGCCACTCTTTGACGCCCTCGGTGTTGGTAGCACCGGGGGGCGTTTTTACTTAAATTTATCCATCGAAATTTTTAATGGCATCATCTCTTGCATCAAACACCAAACAGTTGTATAATATGCGCAAAGATAACAACCACCGAGGAGATGCACAAAAGATGACACGCCAAGAACTGATCAACGCCATCATGGAACTGCTGGAACGGGCTGACTATCGCAAACTGCGCCTTGTGTGGGTCTGCGCAAAGCGTCTGATCGACTGACCTTCCAGCACTCAGGGGGGAGAACCTTTACGGGTTCTCCTCTTTTTTTTTGCGTCAGCTTTTCGGCCATGCGCTCAAGCAATTCCCAGTCCGCCGGGTCGAGCCCTGCCAGCATCTCCATAAAGCGCCGCCTGAAGTCATCACTGTCACCATCTGAGATATCACCGATAAAAGCAGCTAGCTTTTTATCCGGCAGAGCCTCTTTATAAGGATCTCCGTCTCCCGTGCGTAGCCACTCCTGTCGAACCTTGAACTCTCGGCAGATAGATAGGACTGTCTGTTCCGATGGAGTACGTTTGCCACTCTCAATAAGGGCAATCGAGTTTTGCTTTAAGCCGATACGCTCTGCAAACTTCTCTTGGGTCAGTCCTGCGTCTTTCCTAATTTGTTTTATTCTCTCATTCAATGTTCTTTCCTCCTTTCCTTAGTCGCATTATAGCACCAAAAAATCACTCAGTCAATATAATTTTGAATTTTTCTATTGACAATAATCACATGGCGATATATAATCATTGCGTAGTCAATGCAATGCTACATTCTCCCGCACCCGCGGGGATGATCCCAGGCGCTTTGCACAGACCCACACAAGGCGCAGGTGTTCCCCGCATACGCGCGGGGTGAACCCGTTGTTGAGCCCAGCGACCGTACTATTAAAGAGTGTTCCCCGCATACGCGGGGTGAACCAACAAAAGGAGGTAAAGAAGATGGACAACAACAAAAAGCCGAGCGAACCTGTGGAAGAGGAACGCTGGGCGCTGAAGGATGTGCCGACTTCGCAACTTGTGGAAGAGCTGGTCAGCCGGACTGGCGTGACGGCAGACAGCAGCTGGTGGTGCAGGATGTCGAGCTATCATCTCATAATTCGGATAAATCTGAATAAGGAGGATTGTCCACAGTGTTTACGCTAAAGTTGATTCCGATACTCTGGGCTGTCATCGTCTTGTGCAATCTGCTCACAAAGAAACTCGTGCCGGATCTCATGACGTGGTATCCCATCTACTCCATCATTGTTGGTGCGTTGACGACTGTGCTCCTCGTAGCTCTCGCATTTTAACAATGATTCTATTCAGCAATTCCACTTTTCTTACAAGCAAATCATCATAGCTTTCTCTACGTTGCGCGAGCTTTTCCAACAAAACCATATCAGCGCGTAATTCTTCTGGTACATAGTACATTGCAAGAGCCGAATGCTCTCCAAAGGTTTGAATGCTTTCTTTGGTCTGATATTGAATCGCAGCACCGGCAGCTCGAATATAACCTTCATATATTTCGCGTTCTCGCTTTTGCTGTGCTTCGCGTTCCTGATGTTCATACTCCAATTTTTTCATTTCAAGCTGATGTTGATTGTTGAAGAAGGCTGTTAAAGCCGGAGAAAACAATGCACAGATTGCTACAACCATCGCTACCAACGATGACCAGTCTGAAACAGACATTCCCGCATTTGCCGTAGGTTCCATTATTTCCACCTCCATTCTGCCCCTCTATTCTACCGCAGAAGGGAACCGCTCACAACCCACCTGATGATGACCTCCGGCAAAGGTCGAAACCGCCCTGATCGGGGCGGTCGTGGGAGCCACCCACAGAAAGGAGTGCTACATATGGCACGCAACAAGAACAACACCCTGAACCCCGCCATGTATAACCTTACCCAGCAGGACGTGGATCGTGTGATCCGCATCCACAGCATGTGCAAGGGCATGGACGAGGACGCATTCGAGCAGATGGAGACCGCCGCCGAATCTATCAAGCTGGTTTCCAGCCTGAAGCAGCTGGCGGGGCGGCCCGTGGCATGAAAGGAGCGAACCCATGGCAAAGAAACAGTTTCTGAAACTCCGGCGGCTGGCCGAAGATCAGGACATCACCACGGATGAGCTGGCCGCAAAGGCAGGCATCGTGCCCCGCACGCTGCGCAAGCGCTTTGCCGCGCCGGAGAGCTGCGGCACATGGAACTGGGAAGAGATTGACGGCATCTGCCGCGCGCTTCACATCCCGCAGGAGCAGATCGGGGAGTATTTCTTCCCGACAGTCGAGAAAGGAGCATAAACATGAAGGCAAAACTTTACATCGACAGTGAGGACTCGACCATCAAGGTCGAAGGTGGTCCCAGCGACGTGCTACATCTTCTGGTGTGCGCAATCGCCCAGATTCTGAAGAGCTATTTCCCGGACGATTTTGAGCGGCAGATGGGCTGGGCGTCTGGACTGCTCTACAACACGATCCGCGTGCTGAAAGAGGAGGACGACGATGAAGATTAAATCCACCGTCTGGCAGGTGCTGGCCGCCGGGAGTTTCGGCGCGGGCCTGCTGTACGCCCTGGGCATTGAGGGCACCGCGCAGGTGGGCGGCACCATCTCGGACAGCCAGTTCATCACAGCCATGGCGCTGATCCTGGCAGCCCTTGCCCTGATGCGCATCAGCTTTGCCGTGCAGGACGCCGATGAGCGGGCCCACCGGAAAGTCCACAAGGAGCCCCAGAATACCGTGAAGAGCCGGAAGAAGGTGGGCTGATGCTGAAAAAAAGCTCATCAACCTGCTGTACACTCTGGCGCTCTACGCAAAGGACAAGCTGCTGGACGCCGAAATTTGGGCGCTTAAGTGCACTGTCCGGACGCTTGAGGCACAGGGCAGAATCCTCGACCGTGTCCTTAAGCTCACAAAGGAGGCCGACGCATGACCGCCAAGGAGTACGTCGAGAGCCTGCAGCAGAAGTACGGGCAGCTCTGCCAGCAAGACAGCAATGCTATGACAACGACCCGCTGGGCGTCTGAGCTTTACAAGCTCGAAGCACGAATTGAGGTCTATGTTCTTGTGCTTGAGGACTTGGAAGGTGTGCTGCGGCTCATGGAGGACATCCCCATGGCTGACTTTGTCAACAATGCCTTTTGGTATACGGTCTGGGACGCCAAAAGCGGTGACCTGATTGCCAGCGGCACGGCTGCCATGTGCGCCCGGCGGCTGGGCTACGCCAGCGCCAACAGTTTCGCCGCTTCCGTCTGCCACTGGCTCAAGGACGGCAGGCAGCACGTCAAGTACATCTACCAGCGGGAGCTCATCCCGCGCAGCGAGGTGGACAGCCTGCCACGCAAACCAAAAGGCCCGCCCGTGTTCGCAGCACGGACGAGCCCAAGGGTGATGGATTCGCCAATCACATCACCCCGATAATATCACAAAATCGGAGGTTTTACAATGAAAGGAATCCTGATCGAGCCGGGCAAAGCCCCGGTCGTCACCACCCTGCCGGACACGCTGCAGGGCATCGAAGCAATGCTGGGCTGCGATTGCACGCAGAAGGTGCTGCCCCGCACCCCGGCGGTGCTGGTGTACGGCATCCTCGGCAAGGGGCTTAACCGCATCTACCGCGGGCAGAACATCTACGGCAAGATCCTCTGTTACGGCTGGAAGAACAACAGCCTCGTGCCTATGAGCAAGGATGTGCAGGCCGAGATGCTGGACCGCCTCAAGGACACGGAGGTGCGGGTATGATCATCAGCCAGAACAGCAACGATGTTTACTACGCCTATACCCGTGGGCGCTTCTGGCGCTGGGACGGATCCGCACGGGTCTGGAAGGAAAGCCATCTGCTGGCCCAGAAGTTCGACAAGGCCAAGGCAGCTGAAAAGCATCTGACCCCGGAAGCGTTTCTGACCGGCGATGAGTTCATCCCCATGGACGACTACGAGCTTCCGCAGTCGATGCTGACGGCCCTCAGGGATGCCAAGCCCTGCAAAAATGCCCCCATCGACCCAGTGGAAGAGGATTCTTCCTCGGGTGTTCCTGCCCCCTGCATCTGCTCTACCTGCACCTGTGGCGGGTGCAAAGAAGAATGCTTCGAAACTGCCACGGCTGCGGCAATCCCGTGCAGGAGTGCAACAGCTACCAGACCGAGGGCGAAAAGCATTTACATCCCGCTCACTCTGCGGATGTTACCGAGCCGGTCGGCAATATCCCCGCCGCCCCCGGCTTTGACTTCTCCCCTCTGGGGGGACCTGGCAGGAGCTGCCGCCGATGCAGACCAGCAGTTTGATCTGCACTACGGCACCGCTCAGGACGAGTATCTGGTGTCCTGCATCTACCTGGCCCGGATCCACGCCCTGACGGCCAAAGCAGGCCGCTATGGCGGCGGCACCTGGACCAAGTGGTACGAGAGCAAGGGGCTGAGCCATGGCAGCGTGACCAAGATGGTCCAGAACGGAGAGGCTTTTAATTCGTCAACTGTTGACGAATTAAAACAGCTGCCCAACCTGACCCGGAAGGACCTGAACCTCATTGCCCGGTCCGGCTGTGCGGACCAGGTGGTGGCCGCCGCCGGAGACAGCCAGCGTGTCCAGGACCTTCTGGCCCAGATCAAGAGCAAAGACGCCCAACTGGAAGCCGCTCACGCCGACATCTCCGGCCTGAAGGACCGTGCTACCGCCGCCGAAGCCCGGGAGGAAGAGGCGTGGAACATGGTGAGCAAGGCACAGGACGAAGCAAAGGCGGCACAAGAAAATCTTGACTACGAGGTCAGCCAGAACGACGCGGTGCACGAAGAAAAAGGGGCAGCTGCTGCGGGAGTGTGAGGCGGCAAAGCAGGCCCGTGCAGAGGCCGAGGCCCGGGCCCAGGAGGCCGAAAAGCCAGCTGGAGGGCTCCCGGCAGGTGGCCGAAGCGGCCAAGCTCCGGGGCGACAAGCTCAAGGCCGAGAATGACGCACTCAAAAGCAGCCCATCACCGCGGTGGTGGACAAGGAAGAGGTGGACAGGCGTGCCGGAGAAAAGGCGTACCAGATGGCCGCCGAGATGACCGCCGAGCTGCGGGCGCAGCTGGAACAGGCTTCTTCCGGCACCGAACAGGATGCCCACAGCTCCTATGACAACGTGCTGCTGGCCGACCGCTCTTTCCAGAACATCGGCAAAATGGTGGTCCCGTCCCTCCGCAGGCTTCCGCCCGAACAGCGGGAGCAGCTGACCAATATGCTCGTTCACACACTCGGACAGATCCAAGGGGAGGTATCCAAATGTCTGTAACCATCACGGCCCTTGAGGCCGAAAACGTCAAGCGCATCAAGGCCGTTGCGCTCACCCCCCCCCCACCGGGCTCACCCTCGTGGGCGGCAACAACAATCAGGGCAAGACCAGCGTGCTGGATGCCCTTGCCTGGGCGCTGGGCGGCGAGAGCTTCCGCCCCAATGCCGCACAGCGGGACGGGGCGGTCGCCCCTGCTCACCTCAAGGTCACACTGTCCAACGGCGTGGTGGTGGAGCGCAAGGGCAAAAATGCCAGCCTGACCGTCACCGACCCCACGGGCCGCCGCAGCGGCCAGCAGCTGCTCAATGCCTTTGTGGAGCCGCTGGCCCTCGATCTGCCCCGCTTCATGGACGCCAGCGACAAGGAAAAAGGCTGACATCCTGCTGCGCATCATCGGCATTGGGGCCGAGCTGCACACCCGGGATCTGGAGATCAAGTCCCTGTACGACAAGCGCACCTTCACCGGCCAGCTGGCCCAGCAGAAAAAGCACTTTGCCGAGGAGCTGATTTCCTACCCCGATGCCCCGGACGAGCCGGTGAGCGCCTCCGAGCTCATCCGCCAGCAGCAGGACATTCTGGCCCGGAATGGCGAGAACCAGCGCCTGCGGGCCCAGTATGCAGAGCTTGAACAGCAGGTGCAGCAGTGTGTGGACGAGCTGAAGCGCACCCGGGAACGCATTGCCAACACTGCAGCAGCTGGCAGATGAACTGGACGCCAAGCACACCAAGTTGTTCAATCAGCGGGAAACGGCCCGGAAAGACCGTCTCCCAGCTGCAAGACGAATCCACCGCCGAGCTGGAAGCCTCCATCCGGGACATTGAGGAGACCAACCAAAAGGTCCGGGCCAACCTGGAAAAGTCCCGCGCCGAGGATGAGGCGGCCCGGTATGCCAGCGACTACGACAAGCTGACCGGCCAGATCGAGGACAAGCGCGCCGAGCGCATGGCCCTGCTGAACGGTGCCGACCTGCCCCTGCCGGGCCTTGGCGTAGAGGACGGTGCCCTTACTTATAATGGTAAGCACTGGCGGGACATGTCCGGCAGCGACCAGCTGCGGGTGGCCGCTGCCATCGTCCGCCGCCTGAACCCGGACTGCGGCTTCGTGCTGCTGGACAAGCTGGAACAAATGGACATGACCACCCTGACCGAGTTTGGCCGCTGGCTGGAAGCAGAGCACCTGCAGGCCATCGCCACCCGGGTCTCCACCGGCAGCGAGTGCCAGATCATCATTGAGGACGGCATGGTAAAGGATGCCGAGCCGCCTGTCACCGAAAAGCCCCAGCCCAGGAGCTGGACGAAAGGAGCGTTTTAAATGAGCAAGTATGCAGTCACCAGCGGCATCCAGACCGCCCCCGTCAAAACCGTGCTGTACGGCCCGGAGGGCATCGGCAAAAGCACCTTTGCCTCCCACTTCCCGGACCCGGTGTTCATCGACACCGAGGGCGGCACCAAGCGGTTAAACATCAAGCGCCTGCCCCAGCCCACCAGCTGGGCCATGCTGCTGGACGAGGTGGCCGAGGTGCGCAAGGGCAGCATCCCCTGCAGCACGCTGGTCATCGACACCGCCGACTGGGCCGAGCGCCTGTGCATCCAGGCGGTGTGCGCCCGTGCCAAGGTCAACGGCATCGAAGATTTTGGCTACGGCAAGGGCTACACCTACGTCAAGGAGGAGTTCAGCAAGCTGCTGGATGCCCTGGAAGAGGTGCTGAACGCCGGCCACAATGTGGTGGTGCTGGCCCATGCCGCCATCACCAAGTTTGAGCAGCCGGACGCCGTGGGCAACTACGACCGCTGGGGCATGAAAACCAGCAAGCAGGTGGCCCCGCTGCTGCAGGAGTGGTGCGATATGCTGCTGTTCGCCAACTACAAAACGGTGGTGGAAAAGGCCGGCAGCAGTCCCAACGCCAAGAACAAGGCCAGCGGCGGCAAGCGGGTGCGTACACCACCCACCACGCCTGCTGGGACGCCAAGAACCGCTTTGACCTGCCGGAGGAGGTGCCCTTTGATTACGCCAGCATTGCCCACTGCCTGCCCGGCGGCAGCGCACCGGCAGCTACCCAGACGCCGGTGCAGCACGCCCCGGCTCCTGCCCCGCAGCCCAAACATCAGCCGGATGCCGACATCCTGCCCAGCCCCGCACCGCAGCCGGAACCGCCCCGCGAGGAAGTGCCCCGCGCTCTGCTCACACCGGATCTGATCGCGTTGGGTGTGCCGGAAAAGCTGGCCCCGCTCATGAGCGCCAACAACGTGACTCCGGAAGAGCTGCAGCATGTAGTGGGCAAGCGGGGCTATTTCCCGGAGGATATGCCCATCAAGGACTACCCCGCTGACTTTGTGGAGGGCTGTCTGATCGCCGCATGGCCGCAGGTGTTCCAGATGGTGCTGGACAGCCGTGACCTGCCGTTTTAACGTACATTAAATAAAGGAGAAGCATTATGAACGAGATGAACAACGAAGGTTTCGCTTTGGGTTGGGATGACGAGTTTACCAACGAGCAGCAGGAGTTCGTGCTCCTGCCCGAGGGCGATTATGCCTTTGAGGTCATCGGCATGGAACGAGCCCGCTTTGAGGGCAGCGCCAAGCTGCCGCCCTGCTCCATGGCAAAGCTGACCCTGAAGATCTTCGGCGGGGCCAAGGGTGACACCACCGTCACTGACCGGCTCTACCTCCACACCAAGACCCAGGGTCTGCTGGGCGCGTTCTTTGAGAGCATCGGCCAGTGCAAGCGGGGCGAAACCTTCCGCCCCCGCTGGAACGAGGTGGTAGGTGCCAAGGGCATCTGCAAGCTGGGCGTCCGGGAGTACACCAAACAGAGCGGCCCTCACGCCGGTGAGACCGGCCAGAGCAACGAGGTGCAGCGCTTCCTGCCGCCCCCGGCACCCAAGGCGGCACCCTCGCAGGGCTGGACGCAGGGGCATTCTGATGGGGCAGGAACTGAGACCCTACCAGCAGCAGGCCCGTGACCGCATCCACGCCGAGTGGGACGCCGGCCACACCCGCACGCTGCTGGTGCTGCCCACCGGCACCGGCAAGACCATCGTGTTCGCCTCCGTTGCCGCCGATCAGGTGCGTGCCGGGGACCGGGTACTTATCCTGGCGCACCGGGGCGAGCTGCTGGAACAGGCAGCAGACAAGCTCCAGCGTTCCACCGGCCTTGTCAGCGCCGTGGAAAAGGCAGAATCCACCTGCCTGAACAGCTGGTTTCGGGTGGTGGTGGGCAGCGTGCAGACCCTGCAGCGCACCGCCCGGCTGGAACGCTTCCCGCAGGATTATTTCGGCACCATCATCATTGACGAGGCCCACCACGCCATCACCGACGGCTACCACCGCATCCTGACTACTTCGAGGGTGCAAAGGTGCTTGGTGTGACCGCCACCCCTGACCGCGGCGACATGCGGAACCTGGGCGAGGTGTTCGACAGCCTGGCCTATGAGTACAAGCTGACCGATGCCATCAAGAGGGCTATCTGTGCAAGATCATGGCCCAGACCATTCCCCTGAAGCTGGACATTTCTTCTGTCGCCCTCAGCGGCGGGGACTACGCCGTGGGGGAACTCGGCACGGCGCTTGATCCGTATTTGGAGCAGATCGCCGCCGAAATGGCTCGGCGCTGCAAGAGCCGCAAGACGGTGGTGTTCCTGCCCCTCATCAAAACCAGCCAGAAGTTCCGGGATCTGCTCAACGCCAAGGGGTTCCAGGCCGCCGAGGTCAACGGCCAGAGCGCCGACCGCCGCGAGGTGTTGGCCGACTTCGATGCCGGGAAGTACAACGTGCTGTGCAACTCCATGCTGCTCACCGAGGGCTGGGACTGCCCCAGCGTGGACTGTGTAGTGGTGCTGCGGCCCACCAAGGTGCGCAGCCTGTACAGCCAGATGGTGGGGCGCGGCACACGTCCGGCCGAGGGCAAGACCGACCTGTTGCTCCTTGACTTTTTGTGGATGACCGACAAGCACGAGCTCTGCCGCCCGGCAGACCTTGTGTGCGAGGACAGGGCACTGTGGCCCGGCAGATGACCGAAAATCTGGCAGAGACCGGCTGCCCCGAGGACATCGAGGAGGCCGCCGCTCAGGCCTGCGAGGACGTAGTGGCCCAGCGGGAAGAAGCCCTTGCCAAGACAGCTGGAAGAGCAGCGCCGTAAAAAGGCAAAACTGGTGGACCCGCTGCAGTACGAAATGAGCATTCAGGCCGAAGATCTGGCCGGGTATGTGCCCGCCTTTGGCTGGGAGGCCGGTCCGCCCAGCGAGCAACAGACCGCCGCGCTGGAAAAGCTGGGCATTCTGCCGGACGCGGTGGAATCGGCAGGCAAGGCCAGCCTTTTGCTGGACCGGCTGCACAAACGCCGGGACGAAGGCCTCACCACACCAAAACAGATCCGCTGTCTGGAAAAGTACGGGTTCCAGCATGTGGGCACCTGGAGCTTTGAGGCCGCCCGCCACATGATCGATCGCATAGCGGCTCAGGGCTGGCGCGGCGTGCCCAAGGGCGTGAACCCCGCACCTATACCCCCGCTACGGAGCCGCCTGCTGCAGACAGTCCTTTTGATTTTGGATGGTAACGTGAATGGACAATGCGAATGAACTCAAAGAAGCGCTGGATTTTCTCAGCCCGTCCGCCCTGACCTACGACGAATGGATCCTGGTGGGCATGGGCCTCAAGGAAGCGGGCCTGCCCGTGGAAGCATGGGAACAGTGGAGCGCCCGGGACGGGGGCCGCTACCACAAAGGCGAGTGCGCCAAGAAGTGGGCCAGTTTCCACGGCGGCGGGGGCAGCCCCGTCACGGCCAGCAGTATCTTTCAGCTGGCCTATTCCAGCGGATGGAGAGGCCCTGCCGGCCATGCACTGGACTGGAACGACGACATCTCCGCCGGGACGAACCACACAGACGGCCAGCTGGTAGACCCCCGTTGGGTGGAAGCCCACGATCTCGCCCTGCCGGAACAGTGGGACCCTGTGGACCAGCTCAGGCGCTACCTGCAGGCCCTCTTTGAACAGGACGAGCACGTGGCCTATGTGACCGAGAGCTTCATGGCCGACGACAAACGCCGCCCGGCCAAGGGCAGCTGGACCCGCACCGCCGGGCAGCTCCTTGCCGAACTGGGCACCTGCGGCGGGGACATCGGCAAGGTGGTGGGCGACTGCGACCCCGAGGTGGGCGCGTGGATCTGCTTCAACCCCGTGGACGGCACAGGCCGCAAGGACGCCAACGTCACCGCCTACCGCTACGCCCTTGTGGAGTGCGATAACATGGAGCTGGGCAAGCAGCAGGCCATCATCAAGCAGCTGGAGCTGCCCTGTGCCGCCCTGGTCTACTCCGGCGGCAAGAGCGTCCACGCCATCGTCAAGGTGGATGCCCCGGATTACACCGAATACCGCAAGCGGGTGGATTACCTCTATGCCGCCTGCCAGAAGAATGGTTTGACCCTCGACCAGCAGAACCGCAACCCCAGCCGCCTGAGCCGGATGCCCGGCATCCTGCGCGGCGACAAGCGGCAGGTGCTTCTGGAGACCAATTTCGGCAAGAGCTGCTGGGACGAGTGGGTGGACTGGCTGGAAGCCGAGACCGACGACCTACCGGACACCGAGAACCTCGCCGCCGACTGGGAGCACCTGCCCCGCTGGCAGACCCGCTCATCTTCGGGGTGCTGCGCAAAGGGCACAAGATGCTTCTGGCGGGCCCCAGCAAGGCCGGCAAGAGCTTTGCCCTCATCGAGCTGTGCATCGCCATTGCCGAGGGCAAGCCCTGGCTGGGCCGGTTCTCCTGCGCCCAGGGCAAGGTGCTGTACATCAATCTGGAGCTGGATCGGGCCTCCTGCCTGCACCGCTTCAAGGACGTGTATACCGCCCTCGACCTGCCCCCGCAGAACCTGCGGAACATCGACATCTGGAACCTGCGCGGTGCTTCCGTCCCCATGGACAAGCTGGCCCCCAAGCTCATTCGCCGGGCTCAGAAAAAAGGCTACACCGCCGTGATTCTCGACCCCATCTACAAGGTCATCACCGGCGACGAGAACTCTGCCGACCAGATGGCAAAGTTTTGCAACCAGTTCGACCTTGTGTGCCGTGCGCTGGACTGTGCCGTGATCTACTGCCACCACCACTCCAAGGGTACCCAGGGCGGCAAGCGCAGCATGGACCGCGCATCCGGCTCCGGCGTGTTCGCCCGCGACCCGGATGCCATGCTGGACATGACCGAGCTGGTGCCCACCGATGCCATCCGGGAACAGCTGCGCAACAAGGCAGCTTGTCGGGTCATCAAGGCCATGCTGGACAAGCGCGGCCATGCCGATGCCTACGGCCCGGACGATGCCCTGAGCAAAAGCCGGATGCTGGCCGTGGCCAAGGAATGTCTGGGCCTGGCCGACCTGCGGGCCATTGACGCCGAAGTCGCCGCCGCCCAGAAGCAGGCCGACGGCATGACCGCGTGGCGCATCGAGGGCACCCTGCGCGAGTTTGCACGCTTCGATCCTGTGAACCTCTGGTTTGATTACCCGGTGCACAAGCCGGACAGCGGCCTGCTGGAAGATCTCCAGCCGGACGGAGACGTCAAGGGCTTTGCCGCACGCGGCGCGGAAAAGCGCTGGGGCAGCCGGGAGAAGCTGGCCAAGAACAAGTCCGTGGAGCTGTCCACCGCCTACGAATCCTGCACGATGGACGGCAAGGTCACTGTCTACGCCATGGCCGAGTATATGGGTCTGAAGCCGGACACCGTGCGCCGCCGCCTGAAAGCGGACGGCGGTTACTGGGTAGATGGCGCGGACGTGGGACGCAAAGAACCCGGTTCCAACGGATGATTACAAATTGCAATATTTTGTTTTACGCAACGTACAAAAACGGTAAAATGCCCGCATAATCCGTCCGCGTCCGGCTTCCGGATTTCGGAAAATGCCGCATTTTCCTACGGATCCGGGACGGAAAATGCCTATATATAATATACAAAATCCGTCCGTGTGTGATGGGGTTCCCAGAGGATGGGGCGAACACAGCCCCCATCCCTCCGGGGAACCCTCCCCATCACGTTGGCCGAACAAAAAGAAAAGAACGAGGTGAATCCCATGTACACACACATTGCTCTTTATTCCCATGCAGCCGCCCACCACTACCCACAACGCAAAGCAGCTGCACGCCTACATGAAGGGCGGGCAGCCGCACGCGGTGCTCCACGACAGCCCGGAACTGAAACAGACCCGCGCCAAGCTCCACGCCCATCTTGCGCCCCACGCGCCCAAAGCGCCCATTCCCGCAGGCCGTCCGGTGCGTCTGCTGGTCAAGTGGTGCTTCCCTGCCGAGGGCCGCAAAAGCGGCAGCTGGCGCACCACAAAGCCGGACACCGACAATCTGGAAAAAGCCCTCAAGGACGAAATGACCCGCCTGCACTTCTGGGCCGATGACGCCCAGGTGTGCAGCGAGATCGTGGAGAAGTTCTGGTCGGACCCTTGCGGGTGTTCGTCCGGGTGGAGGAACTGTAATGACCTACGAAGAGAAAAGACGCTGGCTCAGTCGGTACGGGGACGCTATGGTAAAGGCCAAGCACCTGCGAGATGATTTAGATGAAGCAGAACGTGACACCGGTTGTACCACGCAGCAACTGACCGGAATGCCGGGCGGCAGCGGTGATGGGCAGAGTCTGGCACGAACTGTAGAACGTATTGAACGAGCCGAGAAAGCCTTGAATGCACAGATCATGCTGTGTGATGATCTCCACGCCGAACTTATGGCCCGACTGGAGGATGTGGACGACCCGAAGGACTACGAGGTCCTGCGGCTGAAGTATCTCCGCTTTCAGGACTGGGAGCAGATCGCACAGAAGATGAGCATCTGTGTACGGCAGGTTTACCGTCATCACCGTAAAGGTGTGGATGCTTTGGAACTGTGACAGATGTCAGTAAAACGTCAGTACGACGTCAGTGACATGTCTTTGATTTCATGATAAAATAGTATCATCGCAAGAGCCCGCAGGAAAGGTCCCTTACTCCCTTCCCCCATGCGGGCTTTGTGCTGCCCGGCTGACACAGAGGATCACCTTTCCCGACCAACAGCCTGAATGTACCAGCCGGGCATCCTTTGCATATTTCTGGCCGTCCTCCGGGGCGGCTTTTGTTTTACCTGAACCATGAGAGGTGGTGACGTGTCCAACGAGAAGAATCTTATCCCGTTCAACAAGCGAACGGAGAGCGAACAGAGAGAGATCGCCCAGCAGGGCGGCATTGCGTCCGGCAAGGCACGCCGCCGCAAACGCAGCATGAAGGAAGCCGCCGACTATTACCTGAGCCTGCCGGAGACCGACCGCCGCCGGGTGAATGCCATGCTACGGGACCAGATTGACCCGGAGGACGTGGACAACCAGATGAGCGTGGTCATGGGTATGGCCGAAGCCGCAAAGCGCGGCGATGCCCGCGCCGCCGGGGTGCTGCTGAAGATGCTGGGCGAGGAAGCCCCGCAGAGGACCCCGGTGCCGACGCACTGGAAGCCGCCCGCAAGCTGCTGGGAGGAATCGACAGTGCCATTGACTGAGTATCAGCAGGAGTTCCTGCGCAACTGCAGCCACCGCTGGAACATCAAGACCGGTGCCACCCGCTCCGGCAAGACCTACCTGGACTGCGCCGTTACCATCCCCAAGCGCATCTGCGCGGCCCGAGACGAGGGCCTGCTGGTCATGCTGGGCAACACCCTCGGCACGCTGGAACGCAACGTGCTGGAGCCCATGCGGGCCCTCTGGGGTGGAGGCTTGTGGGCGTGGTGCGCACCTCGGCGTCCGGCAACATCGTGCAGCTGTTCGGCCGCAAGGTGTATGTGCTGGGCGCTGACAACAAAAAGCATATTGCCCGCATTCAGGGCGCTGCCTTCGAGTATGCCTACGGTGACGAGATCACCACCTGGGACGAGGGCGTCTTTCAGATGCTCAAGAGCCGCCTTTCCTGCCCGCACAGCCATTTTGACGGCACCTGCAACCCGGATAACCCCCAGCACTGGTTCAAGCGGTTCCTCGACAGTGATGCTGACATTTACTGTCAGGCCTACACCATCGACGACAACCCCACCCTGCCGCCGGAGTTCGTGGCGCAGCTGAAAAAAGAATATGCCGGCACGGTGTACTACAACCGGTTTATTCTCGGCCAGTGGGCAGCGGCAGGCGGCATCATCTACCGCCCGTTTGCGGACAGCATCGCCGCCGACGACAAGCGCTTCCTCTGGCCCGCAGACAAGCCCTGTAAGCCGTGGCGGGTGCACATCGGGGTGGACTTCGGCGGCAACGGTTCACAGCACGCCTTTGTGGCAACGGGCATTTTGCCGTACTATTCCGGCGTCGTGGGGCTGGCATCCCAGCGGGTGGACCCCCGCAACCAGGATGCCGACTACCTGGCCAACCAATTGCTCACCTTCTGCCTGGCCGTGTTCGCGCGGTACGGCGAGATCCACTATATTTTCTGCGACAGCGCCGAGCAGACGCTGATCAACCACATCCGCACCCGGCTGCGGGCCTCTAAACTGTACTGGCTGGCCGACCGGGTGAATAACTCCGCAAAAATTCAGATTATCGACCGCATCCGCCTGACGTCCATTCTCATGGGCGGCGGGCGCTTTTGGTATATGCCGGAGGCCGCCACCCTGCGGGACGCCCTTGCAAGCGCCCTGTGGAGCCAGAAGCGCCCCGGCGTGGACGAGCGTCTGGACGACGGCACCACCGACATTGACACCCTCGACGCCTTTGAGTACACCATTGAGCGTGATTACAGGAGACTGACTGCAAGATGAACGTTTCGGCCTTTATCGAATACCTGAACAAAACCAAACATCTGCAGTTGGATGCGGATTATTACGGCAACATTGAAGTCTGGCGGCAATGGTGGAAGGGCGATGTTCCCGACATCCACGACCAGAAGGAGGACGCCCCGGACGGCAGCGTCATTTCCCGGCGTCTGGCTTCCCTGCGGATGCCGAAACATGTCTGCGAGGACTGGGCAAACCTGCTGCTCAACGACAAGACCACCTTCCAGATCGGCGACGCAAAGAGTGCCGCCTACCTGCTGGGCAGCGATGAACAGCAGACCGGCGGCCTTTGCGGCAGCTGCATTTCTGGGAGAATGCCAACAAGCTGGTGGAGCAGGCCTACTGGTCCGGCACCGGTGCTTTTGTGCTGAGTGTGGAGGGCCTGACGGTGGATGCCGCCGGGAACGCCCTGCCCTCGCCGCAGGGGCGCATTCAGCTGGACTATGACCCCGCCTGCTGCATCCTGCCCATCAGCGTGGAGCGGGGCGTGGTGACCGAGGCCTCCTTTGTGTCCGAGTGCGTGATGGGCGGTAAGCCCGCCGTCTATCTGCAGACCCACACCTGCAAGGGCGGCGAACGGACCATCACGAATGAATGGTTCGAAGTGATGGACGATGTTTCCGGCACGCCGAAATTTGCCAAGGCCAAGACCCCGCCGGGCATGGTGGAGCACATCACGGTCACCGGCGCGCCGGCATGGTTCAGCCTGTTCAGCCCGGCTGTCGCCAAAAACATCGACGGCGGCATGGGGCTGGGTATGAGCGTCTTTTCCGAGGCGCTGGACGCAGCCCAGATGGCGGATTACGCCTTTGACAACTACCGGCAGGACCTCCGCCTGGGCGGCAAGAAAATTTTCTATGACCGCTCCATGTGCAAAAAGTGGGTGGACAAGGACGGTGTGGAGCACGCTGTGCCGCCGGATGCCGTTCACCGCCAGATCTTCTACGAGCTGCCCGCACCGGAAGGCAGCATCGACCAGCCGGCCGCATGGCGGGAGTACAACCCCGACCTGCGCACCGAGGACAACCACCGGGCCGTGCAGGACGCTCTGGACATGATGAGCTTCAAGTGCGGGCTTGGCTGCCACCGCTACAGTTTTGAGCTGGGCAAGGTGGCCACCGCCACCGAGTACACCGGCAGCCGACAGGACCTTGTGCAGAACGCCAACAAAAACCAGATCCCCATTGAGACGGCACTGATCGGCATTCTGCGGGCCATCCTGTGGGCGGCAAAGAACCTGCTGGGTGCAGATGTGGACCCGGACACCAGCATCTCGGTCAACTGGGACGACAGCTACATTGTCAGCGAGCAGGAGCGCACCGCACAGCTGCGGGAGGACGCTCTGGCCGGCCTTGTGCCCCGCTGCCGGTATCTGTCCGCCCGGTATGGTCTGAGCGAGGACGAGGCCCACCAGTGGGCCGCAGAAGCCAAAGCTGACAGCCAGACCGATGAGCAGCTCACCTTCGGGGGTGCCTGATGCTGCCGCCGAGCTACCTTGACCAGATGCCGGACGCCTTTGTGCAGCTGGCGCAGCAGGTCGAGGATGAGATCTTACAGGATGTCGCCCGGCGCATTGGCAAAATGGGCACCCTCACCGAGACGGCCAACTGGCAGCTGTGGCGCTACCAGCAGACCGAGGCGGTGCGGGAGAACGTCGTCAAGCTTCTGGCCAAGTACAGCGGCAAGAGCGAGAGCACCATCCGCCGCCTGCTCAAAGAGGCCGCCACCGAAGCCATGGAGCGGGAGGACACCATCTATTATCATTACGGGCTCGAGCCCACGCCCTTTGAAGAGAGCGCCGCCCTGAACAACCTGCTCAACGCCGGTGCCCGGCAAACCTGCGGCACATGGCGGAACCTCACGGCCACAACGGCCAACACCGTCTCCGGGGCCTTTGAGCGCACACTGGATGTCGCCTGGGGCAAGGTGGCCACAGGTGCCTTTGACTACAAAACCGCCGTCAAGCAGGCTGTGGACAGCCTTGCAGACGACATGCCGGAGATCACCTACCCCAGCGGCCACACCGACACGCTGGAAGTGGCTGCCCGCCGGGCAGTGCTCACCGGTGTCAACCAGACCGCAGGCAAGCTGCAGGAAGCCCGCATGGACGAAATGAACGTGGAGTTCGTGGAGACTAGCGCCCACGGTGGTGCCCGCCCTTCCCACGCTGAGTGGCAGGGGCGACGCTTCCACCGTGGCGGTGCTGTGGACTATCTGGGCAAGCATTACCCGGACTTTGAGCAGGCCACCGGCTACGGCACCGGCGCTGGGCTTTGCGGCTGGAACTGCCGTCACACCTTTTTCGCCGTGTTTCCGGAGCTGGGCGACCCGCCCGCATGGACCGACCAGAGCCTGGAAGAACTGAACGCCCGGTACATCGAGTACAACGGCAAACTGTACACCCGGTACGAGATCAACCAGATGCAGCGAGCCAGAGAGCGGAACGTGCGCAGGTGGAAGAAACGGTATCTCGCCGAGACTGCAGCCGGGGTGGACACCACCGACAGCGCCGTGCGCCTGAAAGCAGCCCGCCAGAGCCTGAGCGAGTTTGCTAAGGCCACCGGCGGGCGGGTGGACAGTGCCCGTGTCAGCGTGCCGAAGTTTGGCAGGAGTGAAGCCAGTAAGGCCGGATGGGCGGCAAAGACAACTCCGAACGACTTCAAAATTTACCGTGGCGTTGGTGCAAAAGCAAAAACTACGTTGTGGTTGACAAATCCACCGGAGAGGAATATTATTTTGTTGAAGGAACCAGAACACAAAATGCGCAGGTATTCGCCGGAAAAGGTGGCGTCAATCCTCTTCGTGAGGAAGTTGCGCAGGGCCTGTCCGATGAATTTGGCGGCAAGCCTGAGGACTGGCAGCACTGCAAAGCGAAGGGCTGGCTTGATGTTGACGGCGAAGCTGTAAAGGCGGAAGTCCACTGGTTCCAGAATGGCAGCGAAAAAGTAAAATTCAAGGTAAAGAGGTGGTTCTATGACGAAGATTGATACAGTCCGTTACATTGGCGATACATCTCCGCTGGAATTAACTCACGGAAAAATCTATAAAGTTCTTTCTGTCGAACGCGGCTGGTATCGCATTGTAGACGATACCGGGGAAGATTACCTTTACCCTGCCGGCAATTTTGAAATCATCAACTGAACCACGATGCACACGCACCGTGGTTTTCTTTTGCCCATTTTTAGGAGGCGCAACACTATGCAGAACTTCCTCAACGCCTGCGTGTTCCATCTTGCCCGTGGCATTGTTGATTTTGCTGTTGGCGGCTTCATCTTTGTTGCCGCGCTGCTTTATATCACCTACAAAAACAATCCTCACTGACTAAAATCCGCTATTTTAGTCACTATCAAGCACGATGCAGTTTGCACCGTGCTTTTTTCATGCCGTTTTAGCTCATGTTGGAAGAGCGCCGGTCTCCAAAACCGGAAGCGGCAGGTTCGATCCCTGCAAACGGTGCCATGTTCCCGACACAAATGTCGGGAGCAGCCATAGCGGCGGGCGGCGCGTACCCCGCCCACAACCGAACACGGACGGAGAACCGTGTCACCAAACCGAGGTTTTCCCCACAGAAAGGAGCTTTCCCACCATGAAACGCGAAGATGTGAAGAACAAGATCCCCGGCATCACCGACGAGCAGCTGAACTGGCTCATGCAGGAGAACGGCGCGGACATCAACCGGGAGAAGTCCGCCACCACCGCCCTGCAGACCCAGCTGGACAACGCAAACGCCCAGCTCAAGACCGCCCAGGACGGCCTGAAAGCCTTTGAAGGCAAGAAGAAGCCCGAGGAGTACGAGGCCGAGCTGACCAAGCTGCAGGCGGACATGAAGGCCCAGGCGGACGGCTTTTTTGCCTTTGACAGCGCCCTGAACACTGCCATCCTGGGCAAGAAGGGCCGCAGCGTCAAGGCGGTGCGTGCCCTGCTGGATCTGGACGCTCTGAAGGGCTCCAAGGACCGCAGCGCCGACATTGACAAGGCTCTGGACGACGCTGCCAAGGCCAACCCCTGGGCCTTTGGTGAAGACGGTGCCGCCGGCGTGGCCGTGGTCTCTACCGGCGCTGAGCATGGCGCACCGCCCGCCAACGAATCCAATGGTGTGGAAGCCGCCTTTAAGTCCCTGAATCCCGAACTGAACCTGTAAAACGAAAGGAGTTCAACATGGCACATGCAAATCAGGAGCGGTATTCCGCTCTGGTAGACGCAAAAGCTGCGGGCCACTCTGGTCACCCGTGACGGTGCGATCTTCAACACCCGCTACGAGGGCAGCCCCAAGGCCGGCAAGGTCAAGATCCCGGTGCGTGACACCGAGGTGGCCGTCAAGGCATACGACAAGGCAAACGGCGTGGATGCCGATGCCGGCACCACCACCTATCTGGATCTGGACATCGACAACGACGAGGCTGTCAATGAGATCATCGACGGCTTTGACGCTGCATCCGTGCCCGACGGCATCACCGCCGAGCGTCTGGACAGCGCCGCCTACTCCATGGCCCTGTCCATCGACAAGAAGTCCATCGAGGCGCTGCAGAGTGCAACCGGTGCTACCATCAGCGCCACCAAGACCGCCTGCACCGCTTCCACCGCCTACAAAGAGGCTCTGGCCGCCAAGCGCACCCTGAGCCGCAACGGCGTGCCCCAGACCGGCCGCTTTATGATCGTCAGCCCTGAGTATCTGGAGATCCTCATGCAGGATGACAAGTTCATCAAGCAGGGTGACCTGTCCCAGCAGCTGGTGCAGACCGGTGCGGTGGGTCAGATCGCCGGCTTTGCGGTGTACGAATCCAACAATATGGACTTCGAGAACACCACCCGTGTCAGCGCCAAGAAAACTACCACCGAGTTCATCTGCGGCCACCCCAACTGGTGCCACCGTGTGATGGAGTGGCAGACCCCCGTGCACCTGCAGGATCTGGGCGGCTCCGGCAAGTACATTGGCGCGTCCGCTGTGCAGGGCCGCAAGGTGTACGGCATCAAGGTGTCCAAGCCCAAGACCCTGTACATCAAGCGCATCGAGGCGTAAGGAGGGCCCCGCCCATGAACTACTGCACCTACCCGGAGTACCAGGCGGCGGGCGGCACGGTGAGTGAGCTGGCGTTCGGTGTGCTGTGCAGCCGGGCGTCCCGCCTCATCGACAGCGCTACCTTTGGCAAGGCGGAACCCCATGCCGCCGTGTGCGAGAGCTGCCGCCAGATGCTGGCGGATGCCTGCGCCCAGATCGTGGATCTGCTGGCTGCAAAGCTGGCTGTGGGGGCTGCACCGGGCGCACAGAGTGTGTCCAATGACGGCTATGCTGTCACCTTTGCCAGCAATTCCAGCCTGTCCGCTGCGGTGCGTTTTGAAGCCTGGCATGTGCTGGAAGCCGCCCTCGGGTCTGACCCCCACGGCCTGCTGTACAGGGGATCATGTGAGATGAACACGTCTGTTACCGTGGTGAACCTCATCCACGACCCCAAGGCCGACACTGATACGCCCAAGTGCTGGGTATTCCCGGCCTGCAGCTGGCGGGAAAAAAGCTGGACACCTCCGGCACCGGCACCAGCAAGGACCCCGAGCGCACCATCCAAATCCGCATCCCGGCCAGCGTTTGCACCCTGGGCTACCTGCCCTATGTGCAGTGGGCAGCCCTGCCCGCCGCCGAAAAGCGCAGGCACTGGACGCTGAAACGCGGCTGGAAGCTGGTGCAGGGTGCGGTGCAGAGCCTGACCGCCGAAGAGTACGCCCACCTCGAAAAAACGCACCAGTGCTGCACCGTGTCGGCCATCTCGGACAACCGGGAACCGCTGCTGCCGCACTGGCATGTGGAAGGGAGATGACGGCATGGCCACCATCTGGGACAAGAGCCACGGCGGACGCCTGACCATCACAACGCCCATGGGCACCCTGTTCACAGTGCAGCACCGCAGCGGTAAGTGCAAGGCACATATCCGCTGGAACAAGGACGTGGGGCCAACCTGACCCGGGCCATGGTCACGGGCCGAGGCAAGCTCATGCAGCGCATCATCCGGGACACCCACCCGCTGGTGCCCTTTGACACCGGTATGCTGGACAATTCCGCCCAGCTGGCCACCGACTACGAGACCGGTGAGATCATCTGGTCAACGCCCTATGCAAGACCTCAGTATTATCTGCACCCCCAGGGCGAGGGCCTGCACGGTGACACCGGCCTGCGCGGCAGCTACTGGGCCGAGCGCAGCAAGGACGCCAACAAAGTCTCATGGAACCAGTTCTGGAAAGCAGTGATGAAGGAGGAAACCAGATGACCCCTGCCATTCAGGCCATGCGCGACTGGCTGCGCACCTGCCCGCTGGTGGCCTCCGCACAGGAGGACGGCGTGGCGTTCCGGGTGGGCGGCCTGACCGGCGATGCCGAGGAATACACCATTTTGGACATGCCCGGTGCCCCGGAGCTCAAGCGCTATTTCAGCGGATCCCTCCGGCTGAAAAACTACGTTTTGGCCTCCCACACCATCTACACCCCGGACAACATCTCCCAGCAGGCGGCAGCGTCCGGCTTCTGGGACGACCTGACCGAATGGGTGGCCAGCCAGAACCGGGCCCGCAACTTCCCGCAGCTGGGCAGCGGGCGCACCGTCCGGGAGGTGTCTGTCACCTCCAGCGGCTACATCCTCGAGGCGGAGGGCGGTGCCTGCCGTGCGCAGATCCAGCTGCAGCTTATTTACTATCAACCGAAAGGAGCAACCACATGACCGTTAAAGAAGTGATGGCCGGCATCACCCCCAGTGCGGACTATGCCGGCCTGGAAATGGCGGACGACTTCGTGCTGGCGTTCCAGACTGCGGACACCCAGCAGGATGTGAACGACTACATCGTCTGCCAGGAGTGCATCACCGAGCACTCCGCTGCCGTGAACCCCGGCACCCAGGCCAAGCAGTATATCCGCAAGGGCAATGCCACCATCAAGACCAGCGCACAGCGCACCTTCTCCATCTCCGGCGACCGCACCCACGGCGACGCCTGGCAGGATTGGGTCACCAGCCTGGCCGTGATGTTCGGCACCGGCAGCGCCGTGATCGTGCCGTATGTCTATTTCTCCATGCTCACCGGCAAGGGCGAAACCGGCAAGGCCTCCGTCATCGTCAACGGCGACGCCTCCAATGGCGCAGGCAATAACGCCGGCATCTCTGTCACCGTCTCCGGTGTGGAGAAGCCCAAGGAGTACACCTACAGCGCCACCTGAGTTTCCCACAAGCATGTCCCCGTCCATCTCCCCGGACGGGGATTTTTTTATGCCCTGAACCAGACAGATCAAGCCGGGGCAGCACCGGCGCAGGGCCCAACGAAAGGAGCTTTTTATGATTCTTCGCAACGTGAAATTCGATTTTAAGGTGACCAAAGGCAAGGACTACAAGCGGTACATCCAGGGCTACAAGGCAGCCATGGCGGCGCTGAACGTGCTGGACAAGGAAGATGACGAGTATCTCATCAAGTTCAACGAGATCCTGGATGACTTCTTTGCCGCCCTGCTGGGCGACGATTACGACCAGCGCCTGGGCATCGACGTGGATGACCTGGAAGATCTGATGCAGCTGCTGGCGGACTTCAACGCTGCCGCCAACCCGGAGGCACTGGAACGCATGGCGGCCCTGCAACCCATCGACCGGGAAGCCATGAAGGACGCCAAGAGTTCCATCCCGGCACCCATCCCCATGCCCATGAACCGGGAGCAGCGCCGGGCAGCACGCCGGGCCAAGGCATGACCCGCCCGGACTGCTACCTGACCGACAGCCTGCCGCAGGGCTTTGAGACGGACTTCCGGGCGTGGGTCACCTACGACAACATGGCCGCCCGGGCCCACACACCGAGCAGGAAGCCGCCCTGCAGGACTACGCCCAGCGGGTGCTCATACATGGCCCGCTCACAAAGGACAACCTCGACGCCTTTCTGGACTTTTACCGCTGCGGCGCCGAGGAATCCGAGCGGGAGAAGCGCAGCGCGGAGGCGTTCAGGAAATGCCCCGGGGCTTTGATTTTGCGGTAGACGGCCCCTGATCTGGGCGGCCTTTCTGCAGACCTACGGCATCGACCTGCGCACGGCGCAGCTGCACTGGTGGGACTTCATGGCCCTGTTCCGGAGCCTGCCGGACGAGTGCCGCATCTGCAAGATCATCAGCTATCGCACCGAAGATCTGACCGACATGCCCAAGGGAATGCGGGAGCAATACGAGAAGCTGCGCCGGGTGTACGCCCTGCCTGCGGAGGCCGGCGGCACGGCCCGGCGCTATGTGTCCATGGCAGACCGCAAGGCGTCCATTCTTGCCAGGCAGGCCGAATACCAGAAAGAGCATTCCGGGAGGTGATGCACCATCGCACGCGAACATGACGGCGAGGTCGTTTTCGGCGTCGTGACCGATCCCAGCGGGGCCCAGGAGGGCCTTGACCAGGTAGAACAGGCAGCGGAACAGGCGGCCCAGAAAACCGCCTCTGCCGCCGCCAAGGCCGCCGACAGCGTGGTGTCCGAAACGGAAGAAGCGGCCCAAAAGGCCGCCGCTGCCGTCAAGAGCGCTGCCGGGAAGGGCGAGAAGGAAGCCGCCGACGCCGGGGCAAAGGTTCGAAAGACCAGCAAAGAGACCTCCGACAAAGTGGGCACGGACGCCGATTCTGCCGGCCAGAAAACACAGCGCTCCGCCAAGGAAACGAAAGAAAAAGTCGTCTCCCAGTTTACCGCGGGGCAGGTGGCCATCGGCAACATCATCTCCAAGTGCGTGGACAAGGTGGTGGACGCCGGCAAGACCCTGATCTCCACCGGCGTGTCCTACAACGCAGAGATCGAGAAATACAGAACCGCCCTCACCAACCTGCTGGGCGACGCGGAAAAGGCCAACGCTGCTTTGGCTGCCATGCAGGCAGACGCAGCCCGCACGCCCTTTGACACGGCTACGCTGGTCAAGTCCAACGAATACCTCATTTCTGCCGGTGAGAACGCCGAGTACAGCCGCAAGACCATCCTTGCCCTGGGCGACGCGGTGGCAGCCACCGGCGGCGGGTCTGCCGAGCTGGAACGCATGGCCCAGAACCTGCAGCAGGTAGCCAACCAGGGCAAAGCCACCAGCGTGGACATCAAGCAGTTCGCCATGGCGGGCATCAACATCTATCAGGTGCTGGCCGACTACACGGGCAAGTCCGTGCAGGACGTGCAGAGCATGACCATCACCTACGATGTCCTGACCAAGGCGCTGCAGGCCGCTGCCGAAGAGGGCGGACGCTACTATGACAGCATGGCCACCCAGAGCCAGACGCTCAATGGCCGCCTGTCCACCCTGAAGGACAACGCCACCCAGCTGGCGGGCGTGGTCATGGAAGATCTGACCGCCGCCTTTGGCGAGGCGGTGACCAAGTGCAACGATCTGGCCATTGCCTGCAAAGCGGGTTTTGAGACAAACGGCATTGACGGCCTGCTGGACGCCGTGCGGGAGACCACCCCGGAACTGTCCATCCTCGTTGGCGTCGTACAGGGCTGCATCGACAATGCAAACGTCCTGCTGCCGCTACTGGGCAGCATTGGCGGGGCGTTCGTTACCTACAAGACCACGGCCACCGTGGCAGCCGGGGCACAGGCAGCTTTGAACGCTGTCATGAACGCCAACCCCATCGGCATTGTGGTCACCCTGCTGGGTGCTCTGGCCGGGGCCTTTGGTACGGCCTATGCTTCCAGCGAGACGTTCCGCACCGGCGTGAACTCCGCACTCACAGCCGTGGCCAACACGGCACAAAATGCCCTGTCCACGGTCATCGGTTGGCTGGACAGACTGAGCTTCAAGCTCAACAAAGCCCTGAACAAGGACGGCTATTCTACCTTTGACACCTACGAGGGCTGGAAGGCATCCCAGTCCAAGAGCACCGTCACCGATGCAGACCGCCAGCGCCGCCAACAGCTGCACGACAGCCGGGTGCAGCAGGCGCAGACGGAGAAAGAGCTGGCCGATCTGACCGGCGGCGGGGTCATCGTCAGCGACATCCCGTCCTCCTCCGGTAGTTCCGGCACCAAGAAAACCAGCAAAAAGGCCACCGAGACGGTCCTGCGCTCCACCACCGACAACTACACCAAATACTCCCAGAATGCCCTGGGGCAGGTGGAGACCACGGTGGAAGCGGTCAACGAGCACATCCGTGACAGCACCGGCAAGGAATTTGACCGCTTGACCGAGAAGGTGACCGAATCCGGCAAGGAGATGGTCAACGGCGTCGAGCGGGAATACACCCTGGTAACCACCAAGGTGGACGGCGTGACCCAGAAGGTGACGAAGTCCTACGCCGACATGTCCAAGGTGCTGACCGACACGGCCAAGAAAACGAGCACCAGTTACAAGGACGGGGCCACCGTCACAACCGCCGAGGTGACCAAGATCTATGCCGACGGGTCCCGCCATGTGGAGCAGACCGTCACCGAGGCCGGGGGAGCGCATCGGTGCCAGCGGCCGCGAGACCTACGAGAAGATCATCACCTATGTGGACGGCGTGCAGGACAAGGTGGAGGAATCCGCCCAGCAGATCGACACCTCAGTCACTGCCACCCAGAAGCGCATTGACGAGGCCCTGTCCGGGGCCAAGAGCGAGCTGAGCAGCGGCATCTTTGGCATCATCAAGGACGGCATTTCCGCCGTCAAGAACAAGGATTGGGCCGGCATTGCCGAGACGGTGACCAAGCTCATCTGGGGCCAGGTGAGCCAGAGCCAGCGTGATACCGTTTCTGCCTGGGCCAAGAAAGCGCTGGCTGCCATCAACGAGGCCTATGCCGGCGGCGGGCTGCAGGGTGCCTTTGGGGCCGTGTCCGGTATCTTTGGCAGCGGCATCAAAAACGGTGCCGGAGCCACCATCCAGGGCATTGGTGAGATTGCCAGCGGGCTGTCCGGCTCCGGCGGCATGGGCAAGCTGGTGGGCGCCGCCGTGTCCGGCATTGGCACCATCGGCAAGGCCGTGGCGGGCCTTGTGGGCAAGGTGGGCGGCCTGATTGCAGCCCACCCGGAGGTATTTGCCATCATTGCGCTGGTGGCCGGCATTGCCGGGCTGGGGCTGTTCCTGTGGAAGAAGTATGGCCGCAAAGGCGGCTCTGCCGATGACGGCAGCGCCTCCGACGAGACACCGGCCCTGCCGCACCCGGACAGCAGCGGCTACACCCAGAGCGACACGATCACCGCTGCCGAGCTCACCCGCCGCACGCAGGCCGCTTCCGCTGCAAACCAGCAAAGCATTTCCCGCACCCAGAACAGCACCGGTTCCAGTGCAGCGCAGCAGCTCACAGCCAGCTACACCGGCAGCCTGACGGCGGTGTTCAACGTGGACGGCAGAGAAATGGCCCGCACCACCGCGTCCTACATGGACGAGGAGCTGGGCTTCCTGAGGTGATGAACCATGAATGATGATTTTTACGTCAATGACCACGGGGCCAGCGAGTTCGGGGCCCTGCTGCTGTCCAGCTGGAATGTCAGCGGCAGCGCCCTCACTCAGAACTACCTTACCAGCTACACCGGCGGGCGGATCACCTTCTGCTCCACCCAGTACGGCCTGCGCTCCATCTCTGCCGGTGGACATCTACGGCACGAGCCCCGCCGACGCAGCAGCTAAGCGCAGCGCCCTGACGGCGGCTTTTCTGGGCGGCACGGTGGAGCTGGCCCTGCCGGACGGCGGCACCTACACGGCTCTGCTGCTGGACAGCGGCAAGGCACAGGAGCAGGACACCGACGGCTGCATCCTCAGCTGCACCTACACGCTGGCAGGCTACCGGCACGGGGCGCTGGAAACGCTGGTGCTTCCTGCGGATGTCCAGACCTTTTTTGCGGCGGGCACCGCCCCGCAGATGGAGTGCCGCATCACAGAGACGGTAACGGAGGCCGGCAGCCACACCGTGCACTACCCCAACGGCGGCAGCTGCGTGCTCAAAGATCTGCAGGCCGGTGACACCGTGTGCGTGGACGGCATCACCCGGCAGGTGCTGTGCAACGGCCAGAACCTGTTTCAGGCCGTCACCGGCATTTCCGGCTGGCCCACCGTCCGGGCCGGAGAAAACAGCCTTGCCCACACCGGGCAGAGTTACGTCGAGTATTACCCCATTTTTGTGTAAAGGAGGCGTTGCCCGTGCTTGCCATCGTGGCCGCAGACGGTCACCACATCCCGCTGGATTGTGATGATTACTGCATCGTGCACAACTGGAACGGCTGGGAGGATGAGGCCAAATTCAGCCTGCCCCGTGGCCATCCCCAGATGCGCCTTCTCACTGAGCGGGTGCGGCTGGTAGAAAAGACCGAAGATCAGACCTATGCACTGTCCAGCATCAATGTGGGCCGGAACTACACCGACTACGAGGCCGTGCTGGACCTGGACAGCCTGTGCACCACCCTGCTGAAGAACTGGAACAACTATGTGTCCACCGGCCTGTTCTCCAAGGGCCCCCAGACCATGGCCGACACCCTCCGGCGGGCCATTTCCGGCCTGTCGGACTGGAGCCTGACCGTCCCGGACAAAGCCACCGAGAAGCTGGCCATTGAAAAGTTCACCGGCAGCCCGCTGGAGTTGGTGCAGAAAGCGGTGGACGTGTGGAAGAACTACCCTGTGCGGTTCCTCGTGCCCGGCACGACTTCCGCCCGCCAGATGATCATTGTGGACCCCGGCGCCCGGACCCCGAACGGCACCTACTTCACCGACGAGCTGAACCTGACCGAGCAGCCCTACTATAAAGGTAAGGCCGAGACCGGCGACAGCTACTATACCGCCCTTTTTGCTGTACGGGAAGAGCGATATCAGTGTGGAGGCGCAGTGCCACGACTATGACAGCCGTGTCATCTGGCACAGCGAGACGGACAGCTCCATCTCGGACAAATCCGCCCTGAAGATCAAGGCTGACGCCATGGTCAAGGCGGCGGCATTTCCCAAGCGCTCCTACAGCTGCAAGATCGCCGACCTTGCCCGGCTGGCCCCGGATCAGTATGCGTATCTGTCCTTTGGCCTGTATGACAAGGTAGTGCTCATGGACCGTGACCGGCACACCAACACCACCGTGCAGGTGGCCCAGTACACCGTTTATCCCTACCATGCCGAGAAGAACGCCGTGCAGCTCAACAGCGTGGCGGGCACCATTTCTTCCGGCAGCAAATCCTATTCCGGCGACGTGATCGAGTACACCGACCCGGACACTTCGGAGGCATCGAATGCAGATCCTTAAAATGGACTTTCAGTCCCAAAGCGCGCCGCCAGTCGTCCCGGTGATGCAGTCGGACGCGCAGAGCCGCTTCATCGGCATTGCCCTCTACAACGGCGGCACCCCGTACAAGGCCCCGGAAGGTGCGGTGTACACCGTGCAGTACCGGGGCGAGGGGCCAACAACTTCGGCTGGTATGACCAGATCCTCACCACCAGCGGCAAGCACGCCGCCGTGACTGTGGACGCCGACAACGCCCACATCATCACACTGGAGCTGGCCGAGCAGGCCTTGCGCCGCCCCGGCGACGTACACGTCAACCTGTGTGTGATGGGCCCCGATACCGGCTACGAGCTGCGCACCTTTGACATCATTGTCCGGGTGGGCGGGGCCGCTTACCCGGATGATGTGGCCGTGCAGAGCTATTTCTTCGTCACCGGCGTCTCTTCGTCCTCCTGGCTGTCTTATGTGTCTACCTGCCTGGAGGCACAGCAGGCGGCGGAAAAGGCGGTGACGCTTGCGGAAAATTCTGCAACCACTGCCAAGAAGGCAGCTGTGTCTGCATCTGCGGATGCGAAAAACGCACAGGATAACGCCAGCTCCGCCAAAGAAGCAGCGGACCAGATCACGTTCATCGCTAACGGCTGCAAGGGCTACTACAGCACCGCTCAGGACCTGCGTGACGCTTACCCCACAGCGGCCGCCGGTTCCTGGGCGATCGTTGCGGAAAACAGCACCATCTGGGTGTGGAACCCCGCCACCTCGGCCTGGAAAGACTCGTCCGTCAATGTGGACTTTTCTGACTACTACAAAAGACCGAGGCCGACGCCAAGTTCGGCACGCCTGCCACGGCTGACCATCTAGGCTCCGTAAAAGTTGGCGCTGGCCTCGGCGTGACAAATGACGGCACCCTGAGCGTGACCAGCGTCAACGGCTTTACGGTCAAGGCGCAGACCACCGACCCCGGCGTGGGAAGCGCTCTCGACACAGGCACTGTCCTGTTGGTGTACGCATAAGGAGGTGGGCGCATGAGCATCTATCTCGGTGCCGGGAGCACGGCACACAAAATGTCCAAACTCTATGTGGGCGTGGGCGGTCAGGCCCGGCAGGTGCAAAAGGTGTACGTCGGCATAAATGGTCAAGCCCGGCTCGTCTATCAAAGCGGCAGCCCCATAGGCAGTCTGGCCGTGGGCAGCATCGTTAAAATCAAAGTAAATGGTTCTTCCAGAAACTTTATCGTTGTCCATCAGGGCAAGCCGTCCAGCGTCTATGACAATAGCTGCAACGGTACTTGGCTGCTGATGAAGGACATCTACGAAAACCGCCAGTGGCCTAGCTCGGACATCAACAGCTACGCCAGCAGCACCATCCACTCCTACCTGAACAGCACGTTCCTGAACCTGTTCGAGTCGAACATCAAGAACGCCATCAAGCAGGTAAAGATCCCGTATTACAAGGGCGGCGGTACGTCCAAGACCGTCACCAGCGGCTCGAATGGCCTGTCTGCGAAGATTTTCCTGCTCAGTGCGGCCGAAACGAGAGTCATCTCCGCCTACGTGCTGCTCGGCGAGGGCGTAGAGCTGGCCTATTTCAAGGGCTGTGCGGATTCCAAGCGTATTGCCTATCTCAACGGCTCGGCCACCAGCTGGTGGATCCGCACTCCGGTCCACGACCACACCGACTACGCCCTGCGCTTCACCCCCAGAGGCGAATGGGCCAGCGGCGATTGCACCAACCGGTACGGCATCCGCCCCTGCATGATTCTGCCGCAGGACGCGCTGGTGGACAAGAGCGGCAATGTGATTGGATAAGGAGGTATAACATGGACAACAAAATCGAGCCCGGCTACACCGCTCCGGCGGCAAAGCCAATTACACCGCCCTTGCGCAGGCCGTGAGCGAGCACAACGATGCCGCAGCAACCGGCGAGCACTACTGGGGCGTTGCACTGGCAAACGGCACCTACACGGTGTACGAGGCGGGCACGGTACCACCCCGCCGACCGCTGAAGAGCTGGCCGCGCAGGAAGAGGCGGCCCGGAAGCAGGCCGAGCGGGAGGCTCTGCCGGACACAGTCAAGGCGCTGCAGACGGCCCAGAGCGACACGGACGCCATGGCAGTGGACCATGAGTATAGGATGACGATGCTGGAACTGGGCATCACCGACACCACCACATAAGGAGGTAAAAACTATGTTGTATCGTATCTGTAAACGCCTGATCGAGCGCGGCCAGACCGCTGGCCTTGCGGAAAAAATTGATGTTTTTACGCCCTCGGCCGCATCACCGAGGCCGAGTACAAAGAACTGACCGAGCTGCTGGCCGAAAAGACCGGCGAAAAGAGTGAGGAGTGAGCCTATGGCAATCAAAGAGTATTCCTTGGCCAAAGACGGCGCTAAACAGCTGTCCCCGGGCTTTAAAGTGCGCGAGTTCCGCTGCCGCGACGGCAGCGACGCTATCATAATCGACCAGACCCTCGTGGTGCTGCTGCAAGCCATCCGGGAGCACTTTGGCCGGGCCGTGGTGATCACCAGCGGCTACCGCACCGCTGCCCACAACGCCAAGGTTGGAGGCTCCAAATCCAGCCAGCACCTGCTGGGCAAGGCGGCGGACATCCAGGTGGCGGACACCACCGTGGAGGCCGTGGCCGCATACGCCGAGAGCCTGATGCCGGACTGGGGCGGCGTGGGCCGCTACCCGGTCAAGGCAGGCCGCACCAAAGGCTGGGTCCATGTGGACACCCGGCCCAACAAGAGCAGATGGACGCAGTAAGGGGGTGAGACCAATGGACGTTATCCTGTCCGCCCTTATCACGGGGGCGGTGACACTGATCGGCGTGATGATCGCCAACAGCAAGAGCAATGCCGTGATGGAGTACAAGATTGAGGAGCTGACCCGCGAGGTGCGCAAGCACAACGGCTTTGCGGAGAAGATCCCCGTGATCCAGCGCGACATTGAGGTGGCCAACCACCGTATCGCAGATTTAGAAGCTAACGAACACGAAAGAGAAAGGAACTAACTATGAATAACCTGAACAACAAGATCTCCGCCGCAACCATCGCCCGCACCGCCTGCCTGCTGCTGGCCCTGACCAATCAGCTGCTGAGCGCCTGCGGCAAGCCCGTGCTGCCCATCGAGAGCCAGACCGTGGAGCAGCTGGTCACCGCCGGTATCACCACCGTGGCCGCGCTGGTGAGCTGGTGGAACAACAACAGCTTCACCCAGGCTGCCCTCGCCGCCGATGAGGTCTACGAGCAGAAGAAGAACAGCGTGCATTAACCCCCATACATGACAAGAGCCGCAGCCCCGTGAAAAGGGTTGCGGCTCATTTTTATTGCTTAAATCATGTAATCAAAGTTAAGATATAATACTGCTTGCAACAGCTTCAGCAGCCTCTTTTTGTCTGTGGAGGCGTTCCATTCACCAAATGCAAAGCTATCAGCACAACTAGCGCAATGATTGCAAAGAAGTGAAAGCAGTAAACACACGGATACCTATGGAATGTTGAAAAGAACCAGTTTCTACTAGGAGGCACATTTCTGGCAATAGAATGTCCCGAAATTTTTGCAATGAAGAAAATCAGCATAAACAGAATATCGAATACAATAATTCCAACGAATATGGAGTAAAAAGTAACGACATACACGCTGACCGCATTTAACTGATTAAATCCCGATGTAAACATCGAGAGACCAGACATAAAACCTACAACTACGGCAGAAAAAATGCCAAGAATCGTAATGGATTGCTCATGAAAGCCTTTTTACTCGTTCTTCCAGCACTTTTTCTGCTTCCTTTGTAGCATTATTTAGAGCAATTGCCTCATTATGCAAACTTTCCGCTTGATCCGCCGCGCGTTGAACCCTTGCCATCCTGTTCAAACGTATGCATTCCAGTTCAACGTGATCCAGCAATTTTCTTGCCGACTTTGTAACCCTTCGTACTTCTTCCGTGTCGCTCTGAAGTTCCGCAAAAGACACAACCCTATCCAGATTGACCCGTAAGGAATCCAACTGTGCCGGATCGTATTCTTCCATACACCTTGAAATTATCGAATATGAATGACGAAACTCCGGCTCTTTGTATATCTCACGCAATCTATCCCAGCATTCCTTGGCAAAGTCGCTTGTAGGCTCAGAATCTATTTCATCTGCACAACCTTTTTCTGCAATATCGCCCATAAGTTGGACAAGCTGCGTCATGCTGTTTTCCGCATTTTCATTTTGCATACACAGCCCTCTCACTTAATGCCAAGCGGATCGTTTTTTCTGAAAAAGTCTTTAATGCTCATGGTGTCAATGATTTGATTTCTGAATGTATTTCGCCAAGGGTCCTCGGTGTGAGTTTTATCTACCAACTGCCTTGCTGTTCGCTGCAGACAAGCCTTTACCACCTTACAAACATATCCCGTTTCAGAATTATTCAGATTTGCAAAAATCTGCTTCATCGGCTCCGGGTCAATTGCGGACGCACCATAAGAGCAGAACTCAAAGTATGCCTCTGGCACAACCGGACCGTATGCCCAGTTTACAATTTCATCGTCAAAAGCGGCTTTCCAAAGCGATACAAATAATATCCCTGTACATAGTATAGGGTCTTTTGCAGTTTCAGGTTAGTCACCTGGCATTCATTCATTGCAGCATAGGCAATGATATTTTTCGACAAGTCAATCGCATTCATTGTCAACGCTCCTTCTCCTTGTTGCAGGTTCCTCTTTTATACATTATATCAAAAAGTCAAGTTTTTCGCCTTGTTGCTTTGCACAAATATATCATCGCATTTTTGGATATTTTGCTAAATTCGTTTGAGCCGCTTGGCTTTTTACGTTAATTGACATCAATGAAATGTCGGGGGATGCTTTTACTTGTTGCATACAGCGGATTTCGACGCTTTACGACGGATATCGGCGTAATTGGAACATTTTGGCTTCTTTTCGGTTAGAGTTGACGGGAAAGGATGTGCAAAAATGATCACCACCGAATTATCCGCCCATATCAACGACCTGCTGCGCCCGATGGGCATACCCGCAACATGAGCGCCTACAGCATCCTGCAGCAATGCCTGGAGCTGATTTGTGAGCAAGAGGACCGTCTGCAGGCCGTGGAGAAGGATGTTTATATGCCCATTGCTGACCGGAAGCAGTGCGACCCTAAGGCGATCCAGAGCGCGATCCGCCGGGCCGCCAAGGTGGCATGGGCCACGAACCCCGCCTATGTGCAGCAGCTGGCAGGCTACCCGCTGACCGGCTGCCCCAGCGCGGTGCAGTTCCTGGAGATGCTTTACAATGCCGTGGTGAGAGGGTAACGAAAAAAGCCGCCGTGGAGAGTGATTTCACGGCGGTTCCTTTTTGTAGCGCTAAAAGTGGGTTACAATGTGGGTTTTCTCAAAAGAAAAGCACCCAGAAACTTACGTCTCTAGGTGTTTTATCTTGGTGGGCGCGGGTGGATTCGAACCACCGAAGCTGAAAGCAGCAGATTTACAGTCTGTCCCCATTGGCCACTCGGGAACACGCCCATATTTTTGTGTGTCCTGCCGGACGACTTGTTTATTTTAGCATGGAAGGATGGATTTGTCAACACTTTTTTGCAAATTTCTGCAAGCGTTTTTCTAGGCCGGGATCCGGACAAAAAAGCCCCGTCGGGGCCCGGAAAAAGGGCACCCGACGGGGCTTGAAGCACATGCTTTTTTCTTACAGATCTCTGAAAAATCAGTAAGCGATGCCGGCTGCGTCATAGCAGGCCTTGGCAGCCTCCATGATGGCGTTGGAGGTCACGGTGGAGCCGCTCACAGCGTCCACGTTGGGGGTGTTGCCAGCCACGATGGCATCAGCCACGGTGGGAGCAGCAGCCTGACCCAGGCTCTCGGTCTCGGTGGAAGCGTCCACGTCGCAGGCGGTAGCAACGCCGTTCTCGAAGGTGATGGTCACGGTCACGTCGCCGTTCATGCCCTTGGCAGAAGCGGTCTGGGTGCCGGTGTAGCCCTCGCCCTCAGCAACGGAAGCAGCCTCGGAAGAAGCGGCCTCGCTGGCAGCCTCAGAAGAAGCAGCAACGCTGGAAGCAGCCTCGGAAGAGGCAGCAGAAGAAGCGGCGGTAGAAGAAGCGGCGCTGCCGCAGGCGGCCAGGCTGACAGCCAGGGCGCAGACAACAGCGATCTTGGTGAACTGTTTCATAGTTGTATATTCCTTTCTGAAAATGCAAAATCGGTACCGGGCCCCAGCCGGGCGCACCAGGCACAGAATGCTATTATACACGTTTTGAACGATTTTTCAAGTGCATAATGCCGAAAAAATCTGGAAAAGATTGTGAAAAGTGCGAGCTTCCTTCTGAAACATGCACAGCGGATTGAAAATCCGGCAGTATCATGGTATTATTTTTATGGAGAACAGAAAAAGGCAATCCGCCGGACAGAAAGGTATGAGCATGTCATGACGATCCAAGAATGTTATGCACAGATGGGCGCAGATTACAACGAAGTATTCCGTCGCCTGTACAACGAAGCAATGATCCGCAAGTTTGTGCTGCTGTTTCCCAAGGATGACAGCTTCCACAATCTGGAAGCTGCCCTGAAGGAACAGAACGTGAAGGAAGCCTTCCGCGCAGCACACACCCTGAAGGGCGTGTGCCAGAATCTGGGCTTTTCTAACCTGTATGCCCCGGCGGTGACGCTCACCGAGACGCTGCGTGCCGGCCAGCTGGATGGCACGGCAGAGCAGTTTGCCGAGGTAGAAAAGCAGTACCGCATTACGATGGCCGCCATTCAGGCACTGGACTGAACGGAACGAAATACCCCCGCCGCACCCGCTTCCATTCTGGAAGGGTGCGGCGGGGTATTTGCATTATTGCAGCTTTTTTCGTTTTTCGTAGTCGTTGAGGGCGTCCATCGCTTCACCGGAGAGCGGGTAGAGGGCGATCATGTTGAAGATGGTCATCAGGCCGATGCCCACATCGCCCAAGTCCCACACCACGGTGTAGGCCTGCAGGCCGCCGATGAGCAGCATGACCAGAGCAATCAGCTTGTACACGGTCTGGCTCCACCAGTTGTCGCCGCACAGATAGGCCACGTTGCCGCGGGCGTAGTACAGCACTCCCAGAAAGGTGGAAAAGCTGAACAATGCCAGTGTAGCGGCAATGAACACGGTGCCAAATCCACCCAGATGGTACTGCATGGCGGTCTGCAGCAGGTCCATGCCGGAAAGCCCGGCGGTGAGGTCCTGCGGCACCAGCAGCATCACGAAGGCCGTGCAGCTGCAGATGACGATGGTGTCGATGAGGACGCCCAGCGCCTGCACGAGGCCCATCTTCACGGGGTCGTCGCACTCGGCGGCTGCGGCAGCACAGGGGGCTGAGCCGCTGCCGGCTTCATTGGAGAAAAGCCCGCGCTTGACGCCGTTCATCAGCACGGCACCAAAGCCGCCGGCCGCCATCTGCCGCAGACCAAAGGCCTCGGCAAAAATGCGGCCCAGCACGGCGGGCAGCTGGCGGAAGTTGACCACCAGAATGCCCACGGTGAGCACAAAGTAGCACACCGCCATGATGGGCACCATCACATCCAGGCTTTTCACGGTGGCGTTCTTGCGCAGCACGATGAGGGCGGCCAGCGCTGTGAGCACCAGCGTAGCGGTCAGCGGGGAATGTGGAACGCGTTCTGGAACGCCGAACTCACCGAGTTGCAGACCACCTGACTGATGCCGCACCAGCAGATCAGGCCCGACACCGCAAACAGCGCTGCCGTGACCGAGTGCCGGAGTTTTTGCCGCGCCGACGCTCAGCCAGTGCGTGCAGGTAGTAGGCCGGGCCGCCTCGCCAGCCGCCGTAAAGGTGGTCGGGCTGCTTGTATTTCTGGGCCAGCGTGGACTCCACAAAGGAGGTGGAGGCGCCCAGCAGAGCCGTCACCCACATCCAGAACACCGCGCCTGCACCGCCCACAGACAGCGCCGCCACGACGCCCACCAGATTGCCCATGCCCACCCGGGTGGCCGTGGACACCATCAGCGTCTGGAAGGAGGAAAGCCCCTCCTTGTTCTGGTTCTTTTCGCACACGGCGGCGATCATATCCCGGAACAGCCGCACCGGCAGCAGGCGGGTGCGCAAGGTGAACCAGATACCGGCGGTGAACAGCAGCACGACCATCAGCGAGATGCCGATGCCGCCGCCCACTGGCAGCGTGAACAGATCGCCCCACAGCAGGCGGTAAACAAATTCAATAAGATGGGTCAGCAAGAGCAAGGCCTCCTTGTCGGTTGATGACTTCATTATAGTACAGTACAAAAGAATTGTAAAATCCAAAATATTGATCGAAAGAATCAATGGAACAGAAGAGCAGGCCCGGCACAAAACAAAAACCGCCCGGCTGTTGCACCGGGCGGCGGAGGAAGCAATAAGAATTGTCAGAAAATCACAGGATGTCGATGTATTCACCGGCCAGCGCTTTGTTCATGCTGCGCACGGCGCAGAACTTGCCGCACATGCTGCAGGTGTCGCTGTGGTCATCTTCCGGCAGGCGGGCGTCGCGGATGGCTTTGGCGGTCTCGGGGTCCAGCGCACAGGCAAACTGTGCGTCCCAGTCCAGCACCCGGCGGGCGTCGCCCATCTTGTCGTCGATGTCGCGGGCATGGGGGATGCCCTTGGCGATGTCGGCGGCGTGGGCGGCGATCTTGGAGGCCACGATGCCCTGCTTGACGTCGTCCAGGTTGGGGAGGGCCAGGTGCTCGGCGGGGGTGACATAGCACAGGAAGGCGGCCCCGCTCATGGCGGCCACGGCCCCGCCGATGGCGGCGGTGATGTGGTCATAGCCGGGGGCGATGTCGGTGACCAGAGGGCCGAGAACATAGAACGGAGCTCCCATGCAGATGGTCTGCTGTACCTTCATGTTGGCGGCGACCTGATCCAGCGGCACATGGCCGGGGCCTTCCACCATGACCTGTACGTTGTGAGCCCAGGCACGCTTGGTCAGCTCACCCAGGCGGACCAGTTCCTCGATCTGACATACATCGGTGGCGTCAGCCAGGCAGCCGGGGCGGCAGGCGTCGCCCAGGGAGATGGTCACATCGTGCTCGGCGCAGATCTCGCAGATCTCATCAAAGTGCTCGTAGAAGGGGTTTTCGTTGCCGGTCATGCTCATCCAGGCAAACACCAGCGAACCGCCGCGGCTCACGATGTTCATCTTGCGCTTGTGCTTGCGGATCTGATCGATGGTTTTTCTGGTGATGCCGCAGTGCAGGGTGACGAAATCGACACCGTCCTCGGCATGGAGGCGCACCACGTCGATGAAGTCCTGTGCGGTCAGTTCAGCCAGGTCCCGCTGATAGTGGATGACCGAGTCGTACACCGGTACGGTGCCGATCATCACCGGGCACTCGGCAGTGAGCTTCCGGCGGAAGGGCTGGGTGTTGCCATGGCTGGACAGGTCCATGATGGCCTCGGCCCCCATATTCACCGCAGACAGGACCTTCTGCATTTCAATGTTGTAGTCCTTGCAGTCCCGGGAGACGCCAAGGTTCACATTGATCTTGGTGCGCAGCATGCTGCCGATGCCCTCCGGGTCCAGGCATTCGTGATGCTTGTTGGCCGGGATGGCCACCTTGCCTTCGGCCACCAGCTGCCGGATCTCCTCCGGGGTGCGGTACTCCTTTTGGCCACGATCTCCATTTGCGGGGTGATGATGCCCTTGCGGGCGGCATCCATCTGGGTGGTGTAAGTCTGCATAGGTTGTGTTCCTCCAAATGACAGTTTATCTCTGAACAGCAGTGCGCTGGTCATACAGTGATGTGGGGCAGCCTGTGTGCCGGGAGCTTTCTCCTCGGACACGAAACGGGCCATTCCATCGCCCGCCCTACTGCCTGCGGCAGCAGGGTCCCACCCCAGCGGACGGTCCTCGGAGAAACTCCCGACCCGCAGGCAAGGGTGGCAGACAGGTAGCCGTCATTCAGAAAAAACAGTACGCTCTGGATGCCGGCACCTGCGTAAAAAACGCTTTTCATGGAAACTCCTTGTCAAAGCTCATGAATTTTGTAATGCGGCCCAAGGTGGTGCCCCGGTGTGCCGCGGGAAATGATTACTCTACGATGATCTGCTCCGAGAGGGCTTTCAGTTCCCTGCACTCGGCTTCGATGTCCTTTGCGCTGAAGATGGCGCTTACAAGGGCCACACCGTCCACGCCGGAGCCCTTCAGCTCCAGGATGTTGTCCTTGTGGATGCCGCCGATGGCCACCACCGGCACATCTACAGCATTGCAGATGTCGATGAGGGTCTGCCGGGGCAGGACGTTGACGTCCTCCTTGGTGTGGGTAGCAAAAGCAGCCCCCACGCCCAGACAGTCGGCCCCGTGGGCCACAGCGTCCAGCGCTTCCTGTACCGTGTGGGCCGAAACACCGATCATCATATCCTCGCCCACGCGCTCGCGCACCTTGGCGGCGGCCATGTCGCTCTGGCCCACATGGATGCCCTCGGCGTGGCACTTCACGGCCACATCTACGTTGTCGTTGATGAACAGCGGCACGCCGTACTGCTGGCACAGGGCGTGGATCTCAATGGCCTCCTGCAGAAAATCGGCGTCATCCAGATGCTTTTCCCGCAGCTGCACGCAGGTGGCACCGCCCTTCAGGGCGCTTTCCACCTGCTGGTACAGGGTCTGCTCGCCCACCCAGGCGCGGTCGGTCACGGCGTATAATAACATGGTATGCTTATCGCACTTCATAGGTTGCTCCTTCTTCCAGCTGTGCGGGGTCATATTGTAGACGGCATCAATGATGTAATTGCGGTAGGTGGAGTTGCCGTCCAGCGGGCTCAGGCGGCTGTGGGCGATCTCACCGGCCAGACCCATGGCGCACACTGCGGCTGCAGCGGCTTCCAGCGGATGGCCGGGGTTGGCGGTAACGAAAGCTGCCGTCAGAGCCGAGAGCTGGCAGCCGGTGCCGGTGATGCTGCTCATCATGGGGTGGCCGTTGCGGATGCAGTAAGCCTTGTGGGCGTCGGCCACGATGTCAATGGCACCGGTAATGGCAATAACGGCACCGGTGCGGGCCGCAAAGGCCTTGGCAAAAGCCACGGCGCTGTCCAGATTTTCCTCGGTGACCTTGTCGGCCACATCGGCATCCACGCCCTTGGTGGTACCGGCACCGGAGGCCAGGGTCTTGACCTCGGAGATGTTGCCCCGGATGACCGTGAATTTCACCTCCCGCAGCAGGCGGTTGGCGGTGTCGGTGCGCAGCTGGGAAGCACCGGCGCCCACGGGATCCAGCACCACAGGATGGCCCAGCTGGTTTGCCTTTTTGCCCGGCCAGCAGCATGCTGGTGATGGTGCGGCTGTTCAGGGTGCCGATGTTGATGTTCAGCCCGCCGCAGATGCTTGTGATGTCCTCGACGTCGTCGGCATCGTCGGACATGATGGGGAGGCCCCGCAGGCCAGCACCATGTTGGCGCAGTCGTTCACCGTGACATAGTTGGTGATGTTGTGGATCAGCGGGCAGGTGCTGCGGACATTCTCAAAACATTCAGCAAACATGATGGCTCCTCCGTCAGGACAGGCTGCTCTGCATGCTGCGCAGAACACCGGAGCGCTGCAGGCTGAACACCAGGATCCCGGCGATCACAGCGCCCACGCCGGTGGAGATGAGGAAGGGCACGATGTAGGCATAGAAGGCGATGTCACCGGCACTCTTGCCCATGAGGAAGATGGCCACCGGGTAGGCGCACAGGCCGCCCAGCACGCTGGTGCCGAACACCTCACCGGCCACCGTGGCCAGCAGGTTCTTGGTCTTGTGGTACACCAGGCCGCACAGCAAAGCGCCGCACATGCTGCCCGGAAACGCCATCAGGCTGCCAACGCCCAGCAGATTGCGCAGCAGGCTGGCCACAAATGCGGCACCAACGCCGTACCAGGGTCCCAGCAGAACGGCGCACAGTACATTGACCATGTGCTGCACCGGCGCGCACTTGCTGCCAAACATCGGGAAGCTGAACACGCTGCCCACCACACACAGGGCACAGAACATACCGGCCAGCGCCAGTTTTTTTGCAGAAACCTTTTTCATGAGGGAAAACTCCTTTCCAGTGGGGCGGCTGCAGACAGCGGCCCCGGCAAACCACGCCCTGCCCGCAAAAAAGGCAAAGCGATCCTTCGGGTTGCGGTCGAGACTTGCTGGTCTCCTCTCACGCCGGAACACGGCTTCCCATCGCTGTCAGTTGCAAAGCTCAGGGCGCTCCCCCTCAGCCCGCTGCGCCTGTGCGCAGAGCCGCCCTTTGCAGGGCGGGAATGATTCCTCCTCAAAAAATGCTGACAAAACAAAAACAGGAGACAACCGGCGGGGTGCCTCCTGTAAAAAATCGTACAACAATGACTTCCTACGACGGCATTATCCGTATCAGGTTAAAGGGTCGAAGGTCGATTCCTTCCTCTCAGCCTGTCACACAAGCTCCCCTGTATTTGGTTCGTGACTGTATTTTACACCCTTTGCGCGCAAATTGCAAGGGGGCATCAGATCAGGATGCCGTCGCAGTGGTCGATCTCATGCTGGATGATCTGGGCCGTCCAGCCGGTAAAGGTGCGGATGCGCGGCTTGCCGTCGGCAGTTTCGTACTGCACCTTGATGCTTTTCCAGCGCTTGGTGGGGCGCACACCCTCCAGCGAAAGACAGCCCTCCTCCGTTTCGTACGGCCCGGACTTTTTGAGGATGACAGGGTTGAACATGACGAGATAGCCGTCCTCGCTCTCGAACGCGATGATGCGCTTAGCGACGCCGATCATGTTCGCGGCCATGCCGACGCAGCCGTCGGCGTGGGCGGTCAGGGTCTCCAGCAGGTCGCGGGCCACGGCGGCATCTGCCGGGGTGGCCCGGGCGGACTTCTGGGCTAAAAACAGGGGTCGTGTACAATGGGCTGGATCATAAAAAATCTCCTTTACGGTTCATGGGGGGTGGGGCGCAGCAGCATCCCTGCCAGAATGCCCACCGCTGCCGGCAGCACCCAGCCAAAGCCCACAGCCCCAAAGGGCAGGGCCTTAGCCAGGGCCGAAAGGGGCCCTAGGGGCAGGGCGGACGCAACGCTTTGCAGGGCGGTGCAGCCAATGCACAGAGGGTACACCAGAGGGGTGCCGCTGCTCCAGCTCCGGCACAAAGGAAAGGCAGATCAGCAAAATGGCCACCGGGTACAGGGCGTTGAGCACCGGGACGGACAGCCGCAGGATGTCTGCCAGGCCCAGGTTCGAGAGCAGCATACTGGCAGCGGCAAAAAATCCGGCAAAGGCCGGGTAGGGCACAGAGGGCACCAGGGTGTGGAAGTACTCCCCACACAGGCAATGAGGCCCACACAGGTGTTAAAGCAGGCCAGCACAAAAATAGCGGCAAGGGAGCACAAGGCCAGCTTTGCCAAAAAGCCGGTCTGCCAGCACCGTCAGCACGTCGGCTCCGGTGGCAAGGCCGGGGACGGCGGCCCCGGTAAGGGCTCCGGCGTGGCCCAGCATGGCGTACACCGCCAGCAGCAGCCCTCCGGCCACAAACCCGGCCAGGATGGTGCTGCGCTGCACCCTCCTGCCGGGTGACGCCCTGGGCCTGGATGTTCAGGGCAATGACGGCTCCAAAGTTCAAAGCTGCCAGGGTGTCCATGGTCTGGTAGCCATACAATACGCTCTGTAATACGGCACCAGAGGTATACTCCGGGGGGGGGGTGCCGTACTGCCCTGCCAGGGGGCGCAGCAGGCAGCCGCCAAACAAGACCAGGATCAGCACCAGCAGGCAGGGGCACAGCAGCCTGCCCAGCCAACAGGTGAGCCTTTCCGGCCGCAGGGCAACCAGAAAGGCCGCCGCAAAAAACACCGCCGAGTACCCTAGCTGCAGCCCGGCCCCGGTGCCCACCAGGGGGCCAGCATGGCAAAGGAGGTGCTGGCGGTGCGTGGGATGGCCAGGCAGGGGCCAATGGACAGGTAGATCAGGATCATAAAGACCTGGGCAAACACCGGGTGCACCCGGCCTGCCAGCTTTTCCAGACCCTGGGCCCGGGCCACAGCCACCACTCCGGCAACGGGCAGCCCCACAGCACTGATGGCCAGGCCCAGAAAGGCAGGCCAGAAATGGATGCCTGCCTTGGCCCCCAGGCCCGGCGGAAAGATCAGGTTGCCAGCCCCGAAAAACATGGAAAACAGCGTGAAGCCGATGAGCAACAGCTTTCGGCCAGATAGCTTTTGCATAAAAGTTCCCCCCTCTTGTGTGCACCCTTGCCGGACAGGGAGCGGATATCTTCAGTGTACTCTGAAGATAAATTCATGTCAAGCATATCCAAGTTGAACAAAAGTATCTTTTTTGAAAACAAGGCCGCCCGGAGCCGGTGATGCACAGGTCATTGGCCTATGGGGCGGAGTGTGGTATACTGGGACGCAGAAAACTGCAGCGAAATGGGGGGAGAACCATGCACGACTACAAAACGCTGCTCCGGCGCGCCGGGGCGGTGCTGTTCTGGCTGGCGGTGTGGCAGGCTGCGGCCATGGCCATCGGACAGGAGGTCTTTCTGGTGTCGCCGGTGCAGGCCCTGCGCTGCCTGCTGCGGCTGCTGCCGCAGGCGGATTTCTGGCACCGGGTGGGGTTCAGCGCCGGGCGCATCCTGCTGGGCTTCGGGCTGGGCGTGGTGTGCAGTGCGGCGCTGGCCGTAGCGGCTGAAATCTGTCCCGCTGCCGAGATTTTGATCGCCCCGGTGCTGCAGCTGGTCAAGGCCACGCCGGTGGCCAGCTTCATCATTCTGGCGCTGGTGTGGGTGCGGGGGTCCTCGCTGTCGGTGCTCATCAGTTTTCTGATGGTGCTTCCGGTGCTGTACGGGGCCGTGCGCACCGGCATCCGGGCGGCAGACCCGCAGCTGCTGGAAATGGCAAAGGTGTTCCGTCTGCCGCTGGGCCGCCGCCTGCGGGCCGTGTGGCTCCCGGCGGTGCTGCCGGCTTTCCGGCAGGGATGCAGCGTGGCGCTGGGCATCTGCTGGAAAAGCGGCGTGGCGGCGGAGGTCATCGGCCTGCCCAACGGCAGCATCGGCGATGCCCTTTACCGGGCCAAGATCACCCTTTCCACCGGGGAGCTGTTCGCCTGGACCTTTGTCATCATCCTGCTCAGTGCGGCCTTTGAAAAGCTGTTCCTCCGGGCGCTGGATGCTGTGAGCCGGGCGTTGATTGGCGGAGAGGAGAATGCCGTATGCTGACCATCGACCATCTGGAAAAGTGCTTCGGCAGCACGGTGCTGTTCCGGGACCTGACCTTTACGGTGGACGGCCCGGCGGTGCTGTGGGCCCCCAGCGGCTGGGGCAAGACCACCCTTCTGCGCATCCTCATGGGGCTGGAAACGCCCACTGCAGGCCGGGTGCAGGGCGCCGGGCGGGTGAGTGCGGTGTTCCAGGAGGACCGGCTCTGCCCCCAGCTGACGGCGGTGCAGAATGTGCTGCTGGTGCTGCCGGATGACCGGCAGGAAGCGGCCATCCGACAGGACTTTGCCCGGCTGTGGCTGGACGAGGCCGCGCTGGCCCTCCCGGCCCGGAAGCTGAGCGGCGGGCAGAAGCGCCGCACGGCCCTGCTGCGGGCCCTCTGGGCACCGGGGACACCCTGCTGCTGGACGAGCCCTTTACCGGTATGGACCCGGCTGCCCTGCAGGCCAGCATCGCCCTGCTGCGGGAGCGGGTGGAGGGCCGTCCGGTGCTGCTGGCCACCCACGACCGTGCCGCCATCGACGCACTGGGCTGGCCGATGCTGGAGCTGCAGAAGCTGGCACAGCCGGGTGCGGCTTGCAATTCCACAAACAAAGGATTACAATAAGGGTTAGCAGCGCAAAACGGCTGCATGTTAAGAATCCTGAACCTGAAACGGAGGTTTTTCAGTTATGGCTTGTACTACCATTCTGGTCGGCAAAAAGGCGTCTTACGACGGCTCTACCATGATCGCCCGCAACGACGATTCCGGTTCCGGCCATTTCACCGCCAAAAAGTTCACCGTGGTGCACCCGGAGGACCTGCCCAAGGTCTACCGCAGTGTGCTGTCCCATGTGGAAGTGCCCCTGCCGGAGGGTGCCATGCGCTTTACCGCCATGCCCAACGCCGTGGAGGGCAAGGGCATCTGGGCGGCTTCCGGCGTGAACGCCGCCAACGTGGGCAGGACCGCCACTGAGACGATCACCTCCAACCCCCGCGTGCTGGGCGCGGACCCGCTGGTGGAGTACCGCCCCGCCAAGGGCGGCCAGCCGGAAGTGCCCGGCGGCATCGGCGAAGAGGATATTGTGTATCTGGTGCTGCCCTACATCCACACCGCCCGCGAGGGCGTGCAGCGTCTGGGCCAGCTGCTGCAGACCTACGGCACCTACGAGATGAACGGCATCGCTTTTGCCGACGTGAACGAGGTGTGGTGGCTGGAGACCATCGGCGGCCACCACTGGATCGCCCGCCGTGTGCCGGATGACGTGTATGTGGTCATGCCCAACCAGCTGGGTCTGGACAGCTTTGACCTGACCGACGCCCTGGGCGAGCAGAAGGAATACATGTGCTCGGCCGACCTTGCCGAGTTCATCGCAAAGAACCATCTGGACCTGTCGCAGGATGGGGCACTGAACCCCCAGCGATGCCTTTGGCAGCCACGACGACTCTGACCATGTGTATAACACGCCCCGCGCCTGGTACATGCTGCGTACCCTGAACCCCACCACCTGGGTGTGGGACGGTCCGGATGCCGATTATACCCCCATGTCCGATGATCTGCCCTGGTGCATGGTGCCGGAAAAGAAGGTGACCCCGGAGGACGTGAAGTATGTGCTGTCCAGCCACTATCAGGGCACCCCTATGACCCCTACCGCAGCTACGGCGACAAGGCCAGCAAGGGCGCATACCGTTCCATCGGCATCAACCGCAATGACGTCATGACCCTGATCCAGATGCGTCCGGACGTGGACGCCGAGAACTGCGCTCTGGAATGGATCGCCTATGCCTCCAACGCCTTCAACACCATGGTGCCCTTCTACGCCAATGTGGACACCACCCCGGCTTATCTGGCCAACACCACCGGCGAAGTGTCCACCGACAACTTCTACTGGATCAGCCGTATGATCGCCGCCATGGCCGATGCCTCCTATGCAAAGTCGCTGTTCCACATTGAGCGCTATCAGGAAGCTGTGCTCAGCGCGGCCCATGCACTGGTAAACCAGTACGACGCGAAGCTGGCCGCGGCAGCGCCTGCAGCCCGTGCCGCCCTGCGGGAGGAAGCCAACCTCGCCCTGGCCGCCATGATCCAGGAAAAGGCCTCCGACACGCTGGACAAGGTGCTTTATGAGCTGAGCAATCAGATGAAGAACGCCTACTCCCGTTCGGATGCGTGATCTTTTTAATAAGAACGACTGAACCGTAAAAGGCGGGCTGCAGTGCAAACTGCGGCCCGCCTTTTCTGCGGTTATTTTTTTTTGCCGGTTTCTTTTTGCGCACGGTGTAACCAAAGGTGCCCAGCTTTTTGCCCAGGGCCAGATACTCGCCGTGGCTGTACACGATGAGCTTTGCCTTGTCCAGACACAGTGCCGGTCTCATCCAGCAGGCTCTCGTCCACATCACAGGCCACCACTTCGGCAAGGAACAAATCGTGGCTGCCCAGCGGGATCACCTGTGTCACTCTGCACTCAAGATTCACCGGGCTTTCCGCCAGCCCAGGGCAGTCGGTGAGCACGCTGCCCGGCTCGGCATGCAGGCCGCAGGCGGAAAACTTGTCCACATCGCGGCCGCTCTTCACGCCGCACCAATCCACCGACCGCACCAGTGCTTCGGTGGGCAGGTTGATGGCAAACTGCCCGCTCTCCTGAATGAGGTGGTGGCTGAACCGTTCCGGCCGCACGCTGATGCTCACCATGCTGGGCTGTGTGCAGATGGTGCCCGTCCAGCCGATGGTGATGAGGTTGGGGTTCTCCAGCCCGCCGCAGGACACCAGCACCGGCGGTTCCGGGTTCAGCAGGGTACTGCCCCGCCAGCTCTGTTTGCTCATCCGTGATACTTCCTTTCGTAGGGGTCCCAGGTGCGCTCCGAGATGATGTAGCGCGGGCGGGCCTTGGTCTCCATGTAGATCTTGCCGATGTATTCGCCGATGACGCCCAGGCATACCAGCTGCACACCGCCCATGAAGCAGACGATGCAGACGATAGAGGCCCAGCCTGCCACCGACGAGCCCAGAATGGCCTGCACGATGGCCCAAATGACCCCGATGAAGCCGATCAGGCTCACCACGATGCCGGCTCCGGTGATGATGCGGATGGGCTTGTTGGACAGGCTGGTGATGCCGTCAAAGGCCAGTGCCAGCATCTTGCTCAGGGGATAGTGGCTCTCGCCGGCCAGACGCTCGTGGCGCTCGTAGGTGACCACGTCGTGGGGAAGCCCACCAGCGGCACCATACCCCGCAGGAAGATGTTCACCTCGTGGTAGTCGGCAAAGCTTTCCAGCACACGGGTGCTGATGAGGCGGTAGTCTGCGTGGTTGAACACGATGTCTGCGCCCAGAGCGTTCATCAAATGGTAAAAGCCCTCGGCGGTGAAGCGCTTGAAGAAGGTGTCTGTATCGCGGCGGCTGCGCACGCCGTAGACCACCTCGGCACCGTCCAGATACTTCTGAACCATCTCGTCCATGGCGTTGATGTCGTCCTGCCCGTCGCAGTCGATGGAAATGGTGATGTCGCAGCTGCCGCTGTGCAGCGCCTCCATCAGGCCTGCCAGTACGGCATTCTGGTGGCCGCGGTTGCGGCTCTGCGCAATGCCGATGAAGTGCTCGTCCTGCTTTGCAAAGCCCTGAATGAGCTCCCAGGTCTTATCCTTGGAGCCGTCGTTGACGAACAGCACCCGGCTCCTGTCGCTCACAAGGCCGCGGGCGGCAAGGTCGTTGATCTTTTGCAGGAACAGCGGGGCCGTGATGGGCAGCACGGCTTCCTCATTATAACAGGGGATCACGATCCAGAGAATCGGTTTGGACATGGTAAAAACTCCTTTTTTATCCTTTATTGCACCATCTGCTTCAGAGCGTCCGGGTCCAGCAGTTTGAAGCTGCTTTTAAAGGTATCCAGCAGGCCGTCCTTCTGCATCAGGCTCAGCTCCCGGCTCAGGGCACTGCGGTCGCAGTTGAGGTAGTCGGCCAGCTGCACGCGGGAGAACGGGATGCTGAAAGTCAGGCTCCCGGCCCGCTCGCTCTCGTTCAGCAGGTAAGCGCACACCTTGGCGCGCAGGCTTTTCAGCACCAGCAGGTCCACCCGGCGGGAGAGCAGGAAGTATTTGTCGCTGATGGTGCGCACCAGATTCTGCAGCACCCGCTGATGGGCGGGGCTGCCGTCCGAGAGCAGCAGCTGCTCGTAGGGCACCAGCAGCACCTCGCAGGCGGTGGCCGCCAGCACCGTGACCGGGCTGGCCAGACTGGACCCGCCCAGCACATCGCCGAATACCCCGCCCGGTTCCACCCGGGTAATGGGCACACGGGCACCCTCCGGGCCGGGGCGGTAGGCTTCCAGTTCTCCGGACAGCACCACGCCCACCCGGCGGCTGGGCGCACCGGCCAGTACGAGCACTTCGCCCCGGCCAAAGCTGCGCTCCACGGCCCCCAGCCGGGTCAGCAGTGCTTGCAGCTCCTCGGCGGAAAGACCGGAAAACAGGGTGGTGGATTGTAACAGCGGCAGATCGTTTTTCATCGCAACTCCGTGGGAACCGCAGCGGCCCCCACAGTCCTCCTGCAATTCCGTTGCATGCGCAACGGTATTTTCCCCCTATTATAGTAAACTAGGACGCGCAAAGCAAATATTTTTGCAAATTTGCCTTGTAAAATTTTGCATTGCAGGGTTCTGCACCGGTTCCCATGCGGGGAACGGTACCCCTGCGGGAAGAAAGAGGACATCATGAAGAAATTTGTATCGCTGCTGCTGGCGTTCAGCCTTGCGCTGTGCCTGGCGGCCTGCGGCGGCAGCGTCCAAGCTCCGCCGTTTCCGGCTCTGCAGCCTCCAGTGAGGCCGCTTCCTCCGAGGCTGCTTCCAGCGAAGCCGCACAGGAGCTTTCCACCACCGACGCCCTGCGCATCGCGGGCCTGAAGGGGCCCACCACTATGGGTCTGGTCAACCTGCTCAGCATGGAAGCCGACGGCACCGCCGCCATGGACTACGACCTGCAGCTTTACGGCGCTGCCGATGAGATCGTGCCGCTGCTGATGAAGGGCGAGCTGGACATGGCTGCCATCCCGGCGAACCTGGCCGCCACCCTGTATCAGAAAACCAACGGCGGCATCCAGGCCGTGGCCGTGAATACCCTGGGCGTGCTGTATGTGGTGGAACAGGGCGACACGGTGCAGTCCATGGCTGACCTGAAGGGCCGCACCATCCTGTCCACCGGCAAGGGCACCACCCCGGAGTATGTGCTGCGCTATCTTCTGAACGCCAACGGCATCGACCCGGACAAGGACGTGACCATTGAATACTACAGCGAGGCCACCGAGGTCACGGCCCAGATGGCCAATACCGAGGATGCCATTGCAGTGCTGCCCCAGCCCTATGTCACTGCCGGTCTGCAGGACGAGACTCTGCGGGTGGCCCTGAACCTGACCGAGGAGTGGAACAAGGTGGCCGATACCCAGCTCATCACGGGCGTGACCGTGGTGCGCAAGGAGTATGCCGAGGAACACCCGGACGTGGTGGCTGCATTCCTGACCGACTACGCCAAGAGCGTGGAAGCTGCCAATACCGATCTGGACGGCACCGCTGCTTTGTGCGAGGAGCAGGGCGTTGTGGCCAAGGCTGCGATCGCAAAGAAGGCTCTGCCCGAGTGCAACATCGTATGCCTGACCGGCGACGAGCTGAAGGCAGATGCTTCTGCTTACCTGCAGGTGCTGTTTGACGCCGACCCCGCCGCCGTGGGCGGTGCGCTGCCCGGTGACGATTTCTACTGGACGGCTGAATAATTCCGAGCAAACCATCTCTCCGGAGCCGCTGTGCATTGGTACGCACAGCGGCTCTTTTTTTGTGCCTTGGCAGATGTGCACAAAAATCGGAGAGAAATTTTGTGCGTGAAATTGACCGGAAATGATTGATTTTGACGGAGTTCTTGCTATAATAAAGATGCAAACCACCAAAACCCGTCAAAGAACGCTAAAAACCGTCAGAGACGGGGCGCAAAGGAGAAAACAGCCCATGTTGGCAGAAGAACGGTTCGGGCAGATCCTAGATCTGCTGAATAAACAGCGCACGGCTACCGTGCAGGAACTGTGCGAGGCGCTGAACACCAGCGAATCCACCATCCGGCGCGACCTGACCGAACTGGACCGGCTGGGCAAGCTGAACAAGGTGCACGGTGGGGCCACTCTGCCGGACAGCCGCTTCCAGGCCGAGGAACCCACCATGCAGGCCAAGGAGACGCTGGCCGTGCCCCAGAAGCGGGCCATTGCGGCGGCTGCCGCTGCCCTCATCCACGCCGAGGACTTTGTGTTCATCGATGCCGGTTCCACCACGCTGGAGCTGGTGCGGGCGCTGGAGGGCGAGGCCCTGCAGGCAAACTATGTGACCAACGGCGTGGCCCACGCCCGGGCGCTGGCCCAGAAGGGCTGCCGGGTGTATCTGCCCGGAGGACTGCTGCGGCCCCAGACCGAGGCCATTGTGGGTGCTCCTACCGTGAGCATTATCCAGCAATACAATTTCACCAAGGCTTTCATGGGTGCCAACGGTGTGGCGCTGGAAGCAGGCTTCACCACCCCGGATCCGGAGGAAGCCGCCGTGAAGGCCACGGTGGTGCACCGCGCACGGGAGAGCTGGTTTCTGGTGGATGACGCCAAGTTTGCGCGCATCTGCCCGGCGGTGATCGCAGACCTGCACAGCGGTGCCATCCTGACGAACCGCTGCCCCAACCCCAAATACAAACAATACACGCTGGTAAAGGAGACGGAAGAATGATCTACACGGTAACATTCAACCCGGCCATTGATTATGTGGTGCGGCTGGACTCCCCGCTGGAAGTCGGGCAGGTAAACCGCGCCCGCGGCGAGGACTGCGTGCTGGGCGGCAAAGGCATCAACGTGTCCGGTGTGCTGGCCCAGCTGGGCTGCCCCAGCGTGGCGCTGGGCTTTGTGGCCGGGGAGACCGGTGCCTGGCTGGAGCGCGGTCTGGCCGCGCAGGGCCTGCACACCGACTTTGTGCATCTGGAAAACGGCATGACCCGCATCAATGTCAAGATCAAGGCGGCGCAGGAGACTGAGCTGAACGGAGCTGGGCCGGACATCCCGGACGAGGCCCTGCATCAGCTGGAAGAAAAGCTGGACAGCCTGACCGAAAATGACGTGCTGATTTTAGCCGGCAGCATCCCCGCCAGCCTGCCGCAGGACGTGTACGAGCGGCTGCTGGCCCGGCTGGAAGGCCGCGGCGTGCGGGCCGTGGTGGACGCCACCCGGGACCTGCTGGTCAATGTGCTGCCGTTCCACCCCTTCCTCATCAAGCCCAACAACCATGAGCTGGGCGAGATCGTGGGCAGGGAGCTGCACACGGATGAAGAGATCGCGGCAGCGGCCCGCACCCTGCAGGAAAAAGGCGCCCGCAACGTGCTGGTGAGCATGGCAGGGGATGGCGCTCTGCTGCTGGATGAGCAGGGCCAGACCCACCGCATCGGCTGCCCGAAAGGCAAAGTGGTCAACAGCGTCGGCGCGGGTGACAGCATGGTAGCCGGTTTTGTGGCCGGCTGGCAGCAGACCCGCAGCTATGCCGTTGCCCTGCGTCTGGGCACCGCCTGCGGCAGCGCAACGGCGTTCAGCCTTGGGCTTGCCACAAAGGAGAAGATCGACGAGCTGCTGGCGCAGCTTTGATGGGATAAAAGGAACAAGGAAGGAAAGATTATGCGTATCACTGAGTTATTTACCGCACAGTCCATTGCGCTGGACGAGGCGCTGCAAACACAGGAGGAGATCCTGAGCCGTCTGGTGGAGCTGCAGGCAACCCACGGCAACATCACCGACAAGGATGCCTACAAAAAGGCCCTCTACGCCCGCGAGGCCGAGGGCTCTACCTATGTGGACAACGGCATCACGGTGCCCCACGCCAAGACCGATGTGGTCACCCGCCCCAGCCTTGCCGCCCTGCGGCTGAGCACCCCGTGCAGTACAACGCCGAGGACGACGGTACCACCGACCTGCTGTTTGCCATTGCGGCTCCGGAAAACGGCAGCCTGCATGTGGACATGCTGGCCCGTATGATGCAGATGCTGATGAACGAGGACTTTGTGGCAAAGCTGAAAGCCGCAAAGACCCCCAAGGAGTTTCTGGACTGCATCGACGCGCAGGAGGAAGCCCAGTTTGGTGCCGAGAGCTTTACGCAGCAGCAGCTGCCCCAGAATGGTTACCGCATCCTGGCGGTGACGGCCTGCGTCAACGGCATTGCCCACACCTACATGGCCGCCGAGGCTCTGACCAAGGCCGGTGACAAGCTGGGTCTGCCCACCAAGGTGGAGACCAACGGCTCGGACGGAGCAAAGAACATCCTGACCCGGGAAGAGATCGCGGCCTGCGACGGCATCATCGTGGCAGCGGAAAAGAAGAGTGGATACCGCCCGCTTCGACGGCAAGCCGGTGCTGTTCACCCGCGTGGATGACGGCATCCATAAGCCGGAAGAGCTCATCAAGAAGATCGCCCACGGCGAAGTGCCCGTGTACCACGCCGAGGGCGGCGCAGCAGCCGAGGATGACAGCTCCACCAAGGACAGCTTTGGCCGCAGCCTGTACAAAAACCTGATGAACGGCGTCTCCCACATGCTGCCCTTTGTGGTGGGCGGCGGCATCATGATTGCCCTGGCATTCTGCTGGACGACTACACCATTGATCCCTCCAACTTCGGGATGAACACCCCTGTGGCAGCGTTCTTCAAGACGGTGGGCAATGCAGCCTTTGGCTATATGCTGCCCATTCTGGCAGGCTTCATCGCCATGTCCATCGCCGACCGTCCGGGCTTGGCTGTGGGCTTTGCCGGCGGCGTGCTGGCCATGAACGGCACCAACTTTGCGGGTATCGCCAATGGTGAGACCACCGGCATCTCCGGCGGTTTCCTGGCTGCCATGCTGGCCGGTTTCCTGGCGGGCTACATCGTCCAGTTCCTGAAAAAGATCACCGAAAAGCTCCCTGCCAGCCTGAACGGCCTTCGCCCCATGCTGATCTACCCGCTGGGCGGCATGCTGATCATTGGTGCCGTGATGTGCGGCATCAACCCGGTCATGGGCATGATCAACACCGCCATGACCAACTGGCTGAACGCACTGGGCGGCACCTCCAAGGTGCTGCTGGGTGCCATCGTGGCCGGTATGATGAGCGTCGACATGGGCGGCCCCTTCAACAAGGCAGCGTAGGTGTTCGGCACCGCAGCCCTTGCTTCCGGCAACTATGAGGTGATGGCCGCCGTCATGGTGGGCGGCATGGTGCCTCCCATTGCCATCGCCCTGTCCACCACCTTCTGCCCCAAGAAGTGGACCCCGACGAGCGCCGCAACGGCATCGTGAACTACGTCATGGGCCTGTGCTTCGTGTCTGAGGGTGCCATCCCCTATGCAGCAGCCGACCCGCTGCGCGTTCTGCCCAGCTGCATCATCGGTTCGGCCCTGGCCGGTTCCCTGTCCATGGTCTTTGGCTGCGGCCTGCGGGCACCCCACGGCGGCATCTTCGTGTTCCCCGTGGTGGACCACGCCGCTCTGTACTGCGTGGCGCTGGCTGTGGGCAGCGTGGTGGGTGCTGTGATCCTGAGCCTGCTCAAGAAGGACCGCACCGACGCCTGATCCGCCATTTACTCCCTCCATTGGAGACTTCTTCATACAGCACAAGGCCCCCGGGAATCCGGGGGCCTTGTGTCGTTTCAGTGGCTCTCTTTACACAAAAACGGCTGCCCGGTGTGGAAAACCGGAGCAGCCGCTTTGCATGGATGAAATCTTATTTGCCGTGCTTCACGCGCTGGATCTCGCCCAGATCGTAAGGCGTGTTCTGGTAGACGTAGTAGTTCAACCAGTTCTCGTACAGCAGGTGAGCATGGGCGCGCCAGCGGAACAGCGGAGGCTGCTCCGGGTCATCGTCCGGATAGTAGTTGACGGGCACATGGATGGGCAGGCCCTTGGCCACGTCCCGCTTGTACTCGGCATCCAGCGTGTACTTGTCGTACTCCGGGTGGCCGGTGACAAAGATCTGCCGTCCGTTCTCGGTGCTCATAAGGAAGGGCCCGGCCACATCGCTCTCGGCCAGGATGCGCAGTGCGTCGCAGGCATCCACATCGGCCCGGCGGATGCCGGTGTGGCGGCTGTGGGGCGCATAGAACACCTCGTCAAAGCCGCGCACCAAAGGGTTCGACGGGCGGGTGACCCGGTGCTCGAACACGCCGAACATCTTTTCCGGCAGCAGCTGCTTGTGCACGCCGTAGTGGTAGTACAGGCCCGCCTGCGCACCCCAGCAGACGTGCAGGGTGGAGTAGACGTTCGTCTCGCTGAAATCCATGATCTCGCACAGTTCCGGCCAGTAGTCCACCTGCTCAAAGTCCATGGTCTCCACCGGGGCACCGGTGATGATCATGCCGTCGTAGCGGTTGTTCTTCACCTCGTCAAAGGTCTTGTAGAATGCATCCAGATGGGCGGCCGACACATGGGTGGCGGCGTGGCTGGCCGTCTGCAGCAGGGTCATATGCACGTGCAGGGGGGATTTGCCAGCAGACGGGCGATCTGGGTCTCGGTGGCGATCTTGGTGGGCATCAGGTTCAGGATCAGGATCTCCAGCGGGCGGATGTGCTGTGCCAGTGCCCGCTCCCGGTGCATGACAAAGACGTTTTCTTCATAAAGGGCATCGTAAGCAGGCAGGGTCTTGGGGATGATCAGCGGCATAGTTCGTACTCCTAACGATTTAGAATAGCCTCCGCTGGCGCTCTGGCTGTTTCAGCGGAATATTTATTTTTATTGCAGGAACGGAAAGCCTGCGGGCTTTCCGTTCCTGCCTTTTCACGGGAGAGGTCGTGGCGGGGAACAGCATCTCTACCCGCAGGGCCATCCGAAAACTTTTCACGGGTGGGGCTGTAATGAGAAACAGCAACTCCACCCATGAAAAACTCCGGCGAACCCTTCATCGGGAAAAAACGACCATGCAGCTGACCGGACAGGATCAGATCTTATCCAGTGCCTGGGCGATGTCGCCGATCAGGTCCTCCTTGCTCTCCAGGCCGCAGCTCATCCGCACCAGCTCAGCGGGTACACCGGCGGCCTTCAGCTGCTCATCGTTCATCTGCCGGTGGGTGCTGGAAGCGGGGTTCAGGCAGCAGGTGCGGGCATCGGCCACGTGGGTCTCGATGGCGGCCAGCTTCAGTTCCTTCATAAAGGTGCTGGCTGCTTTGCGGCCGCCGGCCAGGCCAAAGCTGACCACGCCGCAGCTGCCGTTCGGCAGGTACTTTTCGGCCAGTGCATGGTAGGGGCTGGATTCCAGACCGCAGTAGTTGACGTAAGCCACCTTCGGGTGAGCTTCCAGGAACTTTGCCACGGCCATGCCGTTCTCGCAATGGCGGGCCATCCGCACATGGAGGCTCTCCAGCCCAAGATTGAGCATGTAGGCGTTCATGGGGGACTGCATGGAACCAAAGTCCCGCATCAGCTGGGCGGTTGCCTTGGTGATGAAGGCACCCTCCTTGCCAAAACGCTCGGCGTAGGTGATGCCGTGATAGCTCTCATCCGGGGTGGTGAGGCCGGGGAACTTGTCGGCGTGGGCCATCCAGTCAAACTTGCCGGAGTCCACGATGGCGCCGCCCACGGCGGTGCCGTGGCCGTCCATGTACTTGGTGGTGGAGTGGGTGACGATGTCGGCGCCCCACTCAAAGGGTCGGCAGTTCACGGGCGTGGCAAACGTGTTGTCCACGATGAGGGGCACGCCATGGGCATGGGCCGCAGCGGGGAACTTTTCGATATCCAGCACGGTCAGGGCAGGGTTGGCGATGGTCTCGCCGAACACGGCCTTTGTGTTCGGGCGGAACGCGGCGTTCAGCTCTTCCTCGGTGCACAGAGGATCCACAAAGGTGGCCTCGATGCCCATCTTTTTCATGGTGACCGAGATGAGGTTGAAGGTGCCGCCGTAGATGGTGCTGGATGCCACGATGTGGTCCCCGGCTTCACAGAGGTTGAACAGGGCAAAAAAGTTGGCAGCCTGGCCGCTGGAGGTGAGCATGGCAGCGGTGCCGCCCTCCAGCTCGCAGATCTTTTTGGCCACCAGGTCACAGGTGGGGTTCTGCAAACGAGAGTAGAAATAGCCGTCGGCCTCCAGATCGAAGAGCTTGCCCATGTCCTCGCTGGTGGCGTACTTGAAGGTGGTGGACTGGATGATGGGGATCTGGCGGGGTTCGCCGTTGCCGGGGGTATAGCCGCCCTGCACGCAAATGGTATCACGATTCATACTACATACTCCTTTGCTGGGTTTGTCCATATAGCACAATTCCCCGCAGGGAGCATACAGCCTCCGGCGGGGAATTGAAACGTTAAATTTTTCCCTGCCGGGATCGTCTGGCAGTATGGTTTAAGGAAACTTTTCCATCACCATGAAAAGCCTTCCGGCACTCTTTTTACTTCCGCAGGCGCTTGTCGCTCTGGGTCGCCCAGAAGGTGCCCGCGCTCTGGAACACCTGCACCATGAGCACCAGCAGGATGACACACACGATCATGATGTCGGTCTGGTAGCGGTAATAGCCGTAGGACAGGGCGATCTTGCCCAGGCCGCCGCCGCCAATGACGCCGGACATGGCCGAGTAGCCCAGAATGGTGGTCAGGGCCGTGGTCATGCTGGAGATCAGGCCGGGCAGGCACTCCGGGATCATCACCTTGGTAATGATCTGGAAGGGGGTCGCGCCCATGCTCTGGGCGGCTTCCACCACACCTTCGTCCAGCTCGCGCAGGCTGGTCTCCACCAGACGCGCCACGAACGGGAAGGCGGCCACCACCAGCGGAACGATGGTGGCTTTGGTGCCCACCGTGGTGCCTACGATGGCACGGGTGAGCGGGAACACGCAGATCATCAGAATCAGGAAGGGCACACTGCGCAGAATGTTGATGACGATGTTGAGGATGTGCATCAGCCAGCCGGGCAGGGGCAGCACGCCGTCCTTGTCACCGGCCACCAGCAGCACGCCCAGCGGCAGGCCCAGCACCAGCGCAAACGCGGTGGAAAGAACCGTCACATAGAACGTTTCCCAAATGGCAAAGCCATAATCTGCAATACTCATTCGCCGGTCACCTCCTCCACGGTCACGCCGGGCTGGCCGCGCATATAGGCCGCAGCCTGCTTTGCCTGCTCCACATCAGCGGGCAGCTTGAGCAGCATGGAGCCGTAGCACTGGCCGCTCAGATCACGGGTATCGGCGCTGAGCACCGACACCAGAATGCCCTTTTCGGCGGCAAGGCTTGCCACCAGCGGCTTTGCGGTGGACGAACCGTTGAAGGTGACACGCACCACATGGTCATCCGGCGCAAAGCTGGAAAGGTCGCGGGCTGCGCTGCCGCCGTTGGGGGCGACCAGACGCTTTGCCGCAGCCGTCTTGGGGTTGGCGAAAATTTCCTGCACCGAGCCCTCTTCCATGACCACACCGCCGTCCAGGATGGCCACACTGTCGCAGATTTCTTCCACCACGCTCATCTGGTGGGTGATGACCACCACCGTGATGCCCAGCTTCTTGTTGATGTCCTTGATGAGGGTCAGGATGGCATGGGTGGTGTTGGGGTCCAGCGCACTGGTGGCCTCGTCGCAGAGCAGAACCTTGGGGTTGGTGGCCAGGGCGCGGGCAATGGCAATGCGCTGCTTCTGGCCGCCAGAGAGCTGGGCAGGGGTAGGCGTCCGCCTTGTCGGGCAGGCCGACCATCTCCAGCAGCTCTTTGGCGCGCTTTTCGGCGTCGGCCTTTTTACACCGGCCAGCTCCATGGGGAAACAGATGTTCTTCAGGCAGCTGCGCTGCATGAGCAGGTTGAACTGCTGGAAGATCATGGTGATATCGCGGCGGCGCTCACGCAGGGCTGCCGGAGACTGGGTCTCCATAGCGGTGCCGTCGATCACAACGCTGCCCTCGGTGGGGCGCTCCAGCAGGTTGATGCAGCGCACCAGCGTGGATTTGCCCGCACCGGACATGCCGATGATGCCGTAGATGGAACCATCCGGAATGGTCAGGTTGATGTCTTTCAGCGCGTTCACCGCGCCGTCCTTCATCTGGAAGGTCTTGGAAAGGTGTTTGATCTCGATCACAGAAATTGCTCCTTTTAGCCTTCGATAGGTGCCAGGCTGTCCTGCTTGCCGCCGTAGATGCCCATGGGCTCCACATGGATGCCGGCAACCGTCACCAGGTGAGTGCCGTGCTCTGTATTGAAGTCATCCAGATACGGCTGATGCTGGAAGTAGTTGGTGTCAACGGTGCCGTCCTCGACCACGTTGTTGGGGATGATGTAGTCATCGTACTCCTGGATGTCCAGCGTGATGCCCTTGGCGGCCAGGATCTCCTTGCAGACCTCCAGCACCTCGCAGTGGGGAGCCGGGGTAGCGGCGCAGCTCACGGTCTCGCCGTTCAGAGCGTCGTAGTCAACAGAAGCGTCATAGCCGTCGGTGGGGTTCTCCACAACGGACACCACGGAACCCTTATAGTTCTTATCCATGAAGTCCTTGACCTGCTGGCTCTGCAGGGCAGCGGCCAGAGCCTTGATCTTGGGCTCCTCCTGGTTGCCGTCCTTGCAGACCAGAACGTTGACGTAAGCGGAAGAGCCGTCCTCGATGGCCAGTGCATCGGTCGTGGGGTCCAGACCGGCAGAGATGGCGTAGTTGGAGTTGATGACGGCGTAGTCCTCGTCCTGCAGGACGTTGGGCACCTGAGCAGCCTCGACCTCATCGACGGAAACATTCAGGGGTTCTCCTCGATGTCCTTTGCGGTTGCGGTCAGGCCTGCATCAGCCTTCAGCTTAAAGAAGCCGTTCTTCTCCAGCAGGGTCAGGGCGCGTGCCTCGTTGGTGGTGTCGTTGGGCACAGCCACCTTGACCTTGTCCAGCTTGGCCACAGCGGAAGCAGCCTCAGAAGAAGCAGCGGCGCTGGAAGCGGTGGAGGATGCAGTGGAAGAAGAACCACCGCAGGCGGTCAGGGCAGCGGCAGCAGCGGCCACACCGGTAACTTTCAGAAAATCGCGACGAGTAATCATGGTAAAATCCCTCTCTATCTTTGTAAAAATTGTTGAGCGGCGGCGCGGCACAGTCCACGCACGCCTTGTACGGAGAACGAAAAAAGCCTCCGTCCTTACACGAGCCGAACGCTCAGCAAGGACGGAGGCATAACATCTTCCGTGGTACCACCTTGGTTTACTCTGCCCTCACGGACAAAGCCTCGATGCTGCGGCAGCTTCTGCTGCTTACAGCCGGACGCTGTAACGGGCGCATCCCGTTGCAGACTTAGCACTCCTGCGCCTCGCCCACACGGCTCCGAGACCATTTTCAGCTTCCTGTTTCCCGCCCTTTTCCATCGCCCGGGCTTTCTGGTAAGGATCAATGCGAAGGCCTACTCTTCTCTTCACAGCCATTTTTGTGATATTGCATTTATAATAAACCACTCCGGCGGATTTGTCAACACCTACAACGAAGTTTTTTGGTAGGAAATTGGGCCTTCCGTCAGCCGGAGCGATGGCGCGGCGGCAGCGGGATGCTGAGCACCAGCGTGATGCCCACGGCCAGTGCCACCGCGACCTTAAAGGTGCTGATGCCGTTGGAAAGGGCCAGCGCATTGTTGCCCTGTATAAAATAGTAGGCGGTGTAGTAGATGCCCGCGCCGGGCACCAGCGGGAAGATGCCGGAGAGCAGGAACACGGTCACAGGGGTCTTTTTGCAGGATGGCGAACACCCGGGTGAGCAGGGTAAGGGGAATCACCGCCAGCAGGCTGGCCGCAGCGGTGTCCAGCCCCAGCATGACGCACAGCTCATACACGAACCAGCCCATGGCACCCACCAGCGCACAGGTGGGCAGGCTCCGGCGGGGGCAGGCAAACAGGATGGCAAAGCTCAGGGTGCCGGTGCCGGCCAGCAGGAACTGGCCCATCAGCTCCCCGATCTGGGAATTGGTGAGAGAAATCATGCGACCACCACCCCCGTGAGCAGAGAATACAGGCTCAGCACAAGGCCGGTGCCGATGGCGATACTGGCGGCGATGAGCAGCGCGTCGATCATGCGGATGGTGCCGGACAGGTAGTCGCCGTGCACAAAGTCGCGGATGCCCATGGTAAAGGCGATGCCAGGGGTCAGGATCATCAAAGAGCCGATGATGGCATGGCTGGCCGAGGTATGCAGCGCCTGACACAGCAGGATGCACACCAGCGTGATGAGGGAAGCGGTGGTGATCTTCTGGAAGCCGCCGGGCAGGCCGTGCCGCCCGCACAGCAGCAGGTAGCCGCTGGCGGCCAGGCCGGCCACGGCGGCAGCGATGGCGCTGCGCAGATCACCGCCAAAGATCATGGCAAAGCTGAACGCGCCGCCCATGCCGCTGACCAGCTGCACCCAGTCCTTGGGGAAGGGGATGCGCTGGGCGGCCGCCAGACGGTACTCGGCCTCCCCCAGCGACATATTGGTCTCGGCGATCTCGCGGGAAAGGGCGTTCACCGCCGCCACCCGGCCCAGATGGGTGGTGCGCACCGGCACGTTGCGCACTTCGCTGATCTCTGCGGTGCCGGCGCTGGCAAAAATGCCGTTGGTCAGTACATAAACATGGAATTCCCGCAGGTGGAAGGAGCGTGCCATGATCTCCATGGTCTGCTCCACCCGGAACACTTCCGCACCGTTCTCCAACAGGGTCTGCCCGGCCGCCATGATAAAGTCCATGATGCGGCGGCGCAGTTCTTCGTCGGGATAAGCCTCTCTGCCCTTCATTGCCCGGCCTCCTTGAAAAAATAATATCGTCTTATTCTAACATGCGCGTGCCCGGCGCACAAGAGCAAAAAAGAGAGAGCGGGGAAAACGCCCCCGCTCTCCGGAAACCGCATCAGATATAGTCCGAAATATAAGGGATCTTGTGAAACAGCACATCGTCCAGCCGCTCCACGGCATCCTCCCGGCCCTCGATGCGCTCCAGCTCAAACAGGCGTTCTGCAGTCTTGTAGCCCAGCAGCAGGGTGGAAAGGGTGCCGATGCCCATTTTCAGGTGGTATTCGGCGGGGGCATTGGTCAGCTTGCAGCCGCCGTCTGCAAACCGGATGCGGAAGGTGTGGTCGTTCCAGGGCAGCAGGTCGTCCTCGATCTCCAGATCGATGCACAGCTCGCCGCCGTCCGGGTCGCAGGGGTAATCCTCCAGAAATCCGGCCACATCCACGATACGGCCCATGGCATAGGGGCGGATGGTCTCCTTGATGTCGCCGTCGTCTATCTCAAAGGCGATGGGTTCGCTGAAGTAGGTGTTGCCGTGCACTTCGTCGATCATGGAGTCGTGGGCGTGGATATACTCCCACAGGCCCTTCTGGGCCTCGCGGTTCAGGTAGATCATTTCCTTGATGTGCATGATGTCGTTCTTGATCAGGTACACCATGTAGCCGCAGGGTTTGTCCTTTACATTATAATAGACGGCGACATTGGTGTCATCCTCGTCCCAGCGCCAGTACTCCTCCCAGGCCAGTGCGTTGCGGAACAGGCACCCGTGCGTGATGGAAGCAAAGTGCGAGTGCAGCTCGTGGAATTCGGTGTTGTCCCATGCGACGCGCCGCACATAGCCGGGCGCGGAGACCTTTGTGGGGATCTGCCGGTCCTTGATGTTGAAGGAGATCTTGTTGGAGATGATCTCCCACCCAAGGTGGTGATACAGCGGGATGGAGTAAGGGGTAGAGCAGGGCAAAGCTCTTGCCCTCCTTGTGCATCTGGGTCAGGCCCTGGATCATGAGCCGCTTCATGATGCCGTTGCCGGTGTACTCCGGGTAGGTGCACACACTGGTCACAACGCCCACATGGTAAACGGCGTCGTAGATGTTCATCTTCAGCGGGTAGACCGCGAACTGGGAGACAAGGTTTTCTCCGTCAAAGCAGCCCAGCACGTCCGCGCGCTCCAGCACGGGGAACTTGGACTGCTTGATCTCGTCGTCTTTCCATCCGGTGGCGGTGAGCTCATCTTCCGTGACCTGAAAGGTATAGCGCAAAAGGGCGTTGTACTGGTCCAGATCATCGGTCTCCAGATAACGATATGTATAATTTTCGGCAGGATTCATGCAAAACTTCCTCTCTCTGGCGGGTGACTGGTTGCCGAACAATTCTATTATACACCCGCCGTATAAAACCGGGCAAGAACCATTTTCACAAAATTCTGCGGCACACAGCCCGCCAAACCACTGCATTTGCCGGAAAAACTGCTCTGCTGTGTGTTTTGCATTGCACCTGCTTTTTGAGTGTGGTATACTATGCCTGTTATGGAAAAATGCCGGTGCGGTGTGCCGGCCCAGCGATGAGGAAAAGGAAACGAACAATGAAAATTGGATTTGACAACGACAAATATCTTGCGATGCAGTCCGAGCATATCCGCGAGCGCATCCAGAAGTTTGACAACAAGCTGTATCTGGAATTCGGCGGCAAGCTGTTCGACGACTATCATGCCTCCCGCGTGCTGCCGGGCTTCCAGCCGGACAGCAAGCTGCAGATGCTGCTGCAGCTGAAGGATCAGGCAGAGATCGTCATCGTCATCAGCGCCGAGGACATTGTGAGCAGCAAGATCCGCGGGGACTACGGCATCACCTACGATCTGGATGTGCTGCGCCTGATCGACGCGTTTCAGGAGGTGGGCCTGTATGTGGGCAGCGTGTGCGTGACCAAGTACGCCGCCGCACCGGAGGTGGAGGCCTTTGAAAAGCGTCTGAACGATCTGGGCATCCGCACCTTCCGCCACTATAAGATCGCCGGTTACCCCAACGACGTGGCCCACATCGTGAGCGACGAGGGCTATGGCCGCAACGACTACATTGAGACCGAGCGCCCGCTGGTGGTCATCACGGCCCCCGGCCCCGGCAGCGGCAAGATGGCCGCCTGCCTCTCCCAGCTCTACCACGACTACAAGCGGGGGATGAAGGCGGGCTACGCCAAGTTTGAGACCTTCCCCATCTGGAACATTCCCCTGAAGCACCCGGTGAACCTGGCCTATGAGGCGGCCACCGCCGATCTGGGGGATGTGAACATGATCGACCCCTTCCACCTGGAAGCCTATGGGGTCACCACCGTCAACTACAACCGAGACATCGAGATCTTCCCGGTGGTGAACGCCATGTTTGAGCTGATCGCCGGGAAGAGCCCCCTACAAGAGCCCCACGGACATGGGTGTGAACATGGCAGGCAACTGCATTGTGGACGATGAGGTCTGCCGTGAGGCCTCCCGCAAGGAAATCGTGCGCCGCTACTTCAAGTGCCTGTGCCAGCAGAAGATCACCGGCACTGTGCACGAGAGCGAGCGCTACAAGCTGGAACTGCTGATGAATCAGGCGGGCCTGAATGTGGGCAGCCGTGCTGTGGAACAGCAGGCCCATGCCCGCAGCGAGGCCACCGGCGGCGCGCCTGCAACTGCCATTGAGCTGAGCGACGGCACCGTGATCACCGGCAAGACCGGCCCCCTGCTGGGCGCGACGGCCAGCGCCCTGATCAATGCCCTCAAGGCACTGGCCGGCATCCCGCAGGAGACCGACCTGATCAGCGCTGCCGCCATCGAGCCCATCCAGACGCTCAAAACCAACTATCTGGGCGGCAAGAACCCCGTCTGAACACCGACGAGATCCTGATCGCCCTGTCCAGCAGCGCCGCCACCAACGAGCTGGCAGCGGCTGCCCTGCACCAGCTGCCCAACCTCAAGGGCTGCGACGTGCACTCCACCGTGCTGCTGTCCGGCGTGGACACCGGCACCCTGAACCGTCTGGGCATGTACCTCACCTGTGACCCCGTCTACGAGGAAGAGGACCGCAAGTACCACAAGCAGTAAAGAATCAGACCTGTAAAGGGCCGCTGCACCAGTTGAGGTGCAGCGGCCCTTTTTGAATTTTGGAAAAAGCCGCACTTTTTGCGGTGAGGGGGCTTATTCTGCGAAAACAAGGTGCCCGGAAGGCCCCCTAGGGGCAGCACAAAAAGGCGCAGGACTGCCCAGGGGAAGTTTGCAAAATCCCTTGACAAACAGTTACCGGGGGGGTATTATATAGGTGGTAAGCGGCCCTATGATACGGTTTGGGGCTGCAAAAAAGATTGTGAGGTTGATTTTATGTCTAACATCTCTCGTCGTAGCTTTCTGAAGGGTGCAGGTGTTGCGGCTCTGGCCGTGGCTGCTGCTGGTGTTCTGGCGGGCTGCTCTGACAAGGAGACCCCTGATACCGGCGCAAAGCGTGATGTGAAGCTGAAGTATCTCAGCACCAGTGCTGGTAAGGTCTTTGGCGATGTCGTCATCAAGGTCCCTGCTCTGGCAACGACCGTGAGCTTTGCCACCATCCAGGCAAACAAGCCTGCAGCTGCTGAGGGCTACGACTTCGTCAGCACCGAGGACGGGAAAATTGATGATAAGGGCATCGTTACCATCAACATGGTCGTGAAGCAGGCTCCCAAGGTGGAAGTGCAGGTCAAGTATATGCTGGTCGATTTCGGCACTGCAACCGAGCTGAACGCTACTGACAGCAAACTGGACGGCGCAAAGCTGAAGGTGTCCGTTGCTGCTGGCACCACCAAGATCGATACCGCAGACCTGCTGCCTGCAACCAGCACCCTGGCCATCTGCGATGCTGCTCACATGCCCACCACGGAGGGCCTGGTGAACGGTGCTGTGGCCAACGGCGTTGCCACTGTCTACGTTTACAAGAAGTAAGACAGCTTACTGAAAAGGCATTGACCCACAATAGGAGCTGATAGAAAAGCCCCGACAAAGGACCAGAGCCAGAAGGCCATTTACGGCTGGGCTCTGGTCTTTTTGCTTTTGCAAAAACCATAAAAAGGAGCGGCTGTACACGGAACTTTCCGCATACAGCCGCTCCTTTTGGAATAAAACCGCTGTTGGCTTACTGCTTATCGGCGGTGCGGGCATAGAAGTTTGCCAGCACGGCACCGGAGATGTTGTGCCACACGGAGAACACGGCGCCGGGGATGGTGGCCAGAGGATACTGAGCAAAGTGGGTGGCCGCCAGGCTGGTGGCCAGGCCGGAGTTCTGCATACCGACCTCGATGGAGATGGCGCGGCACTTGGTGGAATCCAGCTTCAGGGCCTTGCCCACGGCGTAGCCGGTCAGGTAGCCCAGCAGGTTGTGCAGGACGACCACGACCAGGATCAGCAGGCCGCTGGTCATGATCTTGGCACTGTTGGCGGAGACCACGGCGCAGATGATCAGCACGATGGCGGTGGTGGACACCAGCGGCAGCACGCGCACGGCCTGCTGGGTGAACTCATGGAAGAAGTGGTTGACCACAAAGCCCAGTGCGATGGGCACCAGCACCACCTTGACGATGGAGAGGAACATGTTCACGGGGTTCACATCCACGCGCTGACCGGCGTACAGCAGGGTGAGCAGCGGGGTGAGCACAGGAGCCAGCACGGTGGAAACGGCGGTCATGCCGACGGACAGAGCAACATCGCCCTTGGACAGGTAGGTCATCACGTTGGAAGAGGTGCCGCCGGGGCAGGTGCCCACCAGAATGACGCCGATGGCCAGCTCGGTGGGCAGGTGGAACACCATGGTCAGCACCCATGCCAGGAAGGGCATGAGGGTGAACTGTGCCACGCAGCCTACGATGACGTCCTTCGGGCGGCTGAACACCACCTTGAAGTCATTGGGCTTCAGCGTCAGGCCCATGCCGAACATTACGATGCCCAGCAGGGTGTTCACCCAGCTGGTTTTGACCACGCTGAACGGGCCGGGGAAGAACAGGGCACCGGCTGCCACCACGATGACGATGGCGGCCATGTACTTGCCCACAAAGTCGCTTACTTTTTCCAGAGTTTTCATGTTGTTTCGTCCTTTCTGTTTTACAGGCTGTTCTTGCATGAAACATCCGGAATGGCCCGGTGCCGCAATAAAAAACGCCTTTGTCTCCCATCATAAGAGACAAAGGCGTGTACATCCTCTGCGGTACCACTCTTACTTGCCGACCCAGAACCGGGCCGACCCTCAGTGCGCATCCAACAATGCGCGGCTTCTGATAACGGAAGCCTGCCGTCCGGGCCTACACACAGCAGCCGCTGTTTCAGCCCGAAAGCTCGGAGAGGATCTTCCCACGGGGTTCATGCACTGCCTTGCATCCACCGGCAGCTCTCTGAAGCACTCCACCCGGGTACTTGTTCTCGTCATAGCCGAATATTTCACTGACACGGAGTATACCCCTTTGCAGGCTGTGCGTCAAGGGGTTGCGGCCTGCTGTTTTTCATGCCTGAAACCGCACAGAACAATCCGGTTCATCCAACCGAGCAGGGAGGATGTGAATATTCTGCTAAAAAATCCATATGGAATTTGTGCAATCAAACAAAAGAAAAAACGCATGTCGGTGATATATCAACAAAACCAGGAAAATCTACTTGCATATCAAACAAAATGCGTCTATAATAAAGCAAAGGAAGGACGTCCGACGTCATGACGTCTACAAAAGGCATACGGCATACTTATAGAAGCTGTAAGCAAGCGGAGCAGAACGGAGTACAGATACGATGGCACAGGATCATAGCGTATTCAGCAATATTCAGGACAACCGCACTTCCTCTCTTGCGGAACAGGTTGCGGATCAGATCAATCAGGTCATCATCGACCAGAACATCAATGCAGGCGAGAAGCTGCCCAACGAGTTTGAGCTGGCTGCCCGCCTGAACGTGGGGCGCAGCACCATCCGCGAAGCGGTCAAGCTGCTGGTGGCACGCAACTGTCTGGAGATCCGCAGGGGCAAGGGCACCTTTGTGGTGGAAAAGCCGGGTCAGATCGAGGACCCGCTGGGCTTTGCCTATGTAAAGGATAAGATCACGCTGGCGGTGGACCTGATGGAGCTGCGCCTGCAGCTGGAGCCGTGGGTGGCTCAGCTGGCCGCCCAGCGCATTGAGGAAAACGAAAGGACACTCTGCGGCAGCTGTGTGAGCAGGTGGAGCATAAGATCCGTTCCGGCGAGGACCACGGCCCGGCCGACAAGGAATTCCATGCCTATGTGGCCCGCTGCACCCACAACAGTGTGATCACCGAGATCATGCCCGTGATCACCTATAGTATTGAGATGTTCACCAAGTTCAAGGCACCCCGCCTGCTGGAGGACACCATCCGCACCCACTGGCAGATCACGGAGGCCATCTGCGCCAACGACCCCAAAAAAAGCTTACGATAGCATGTATGAGCATGTGTCCGAAAACCGCGAGAGCATCGAGATCGTGCGGCGCATGAGCATGGAGCAGAACCGGAATCGTGATAATTAACAAAATATGAATTTTCCGTTTGTAAAATATGGAGAATTGAGTCGGACACCGTTGACAAGCCCTGTTGACGGTGTTATATTTTAGCCAACATAAGACGTCATACGTCACATGACGATGCATGTCTTGGAAGAAAGCGAAGCATATACACAAGTGAAGAAGGAGATCTTACCATGAAAAACGTTATTTCTCGTCGTTCTTTCCTGAAGGCAGCCGGCATCATCGGCGCATATGCTGCTCTGGCAGCCTGCGGCGGCTCTTCTGCCTCCACCGCCGGCAGCACCGCTGGCGCTGCAGCTTCCGGTGAGTCCGTCACCTTCACCCTGTCCATGGTCGATAACGAGCAGTCCAACTACTACAAGGGCGCTCAGGCCATCGCGGACAGCGTGAACGAGGCCACCAACGGCCAGTTCCAGATCAAGGTCGTTGCAGGCGGCACTCTGGGCGGCGAGTCTGATACCCTGGACATGGCCATTCAGGGCGACCTGGACATCGCAAGCTGCGCAAACTCCGTGCTGGCAAACTACATCCCCGAGATGAGCATCCTGGACCAGGCTTTCCTGTGGGACAGCCAGGATCAGGCCAACTACGCTGTGCGCAATGAGCTGGGCGATCTGATCCAGGAGAAGGCAAACGCTCAGGGCATCCACGTCATCGGCTACATGGAGTCCGGCTTCCGTGATGTGTTCAGCAAGAAGCCCATCCAGACCATGGCAGACTTCAACGGCGTCAAGATCCGCACCATGCAGAATGATGGTCAGCTGCTGGCCTTCACCTCCTTCGGTGCAAACCCCGTTGCTCTGGCAGCCGGCGACCAGTTCACCGCTCTGCAGCAGAACACCATCGACGCCTGCGAGAACGCTGTGTCCAACTGCTGGGTCAACAAGTTCTATGAGGCTGGTGTCACCTCTGTCACCAAGACCCATCACTGCTTCGTTTACATCCCCCCTGTGCATGAGCGATAACGCCTGGAACAAGATCCCCGACGACATGAAGGATACCTTTGTGGAGGCTGTCTGGGCTGGCTGCGAGAAGCAGTGGCAGTACCTGAACGAGGCCAACGACGAGGCCATCGGCCTGCTGGAAGGCGTGGGCGTCACCATGTACGACATCGACACCGACGAGCTGAAGAGCGCTTACGAGGCCAAAGGCTTCCTCCGGCGTGACCTACGACGAGACCTGGCAGGCCGCTGTGGATGCCGCCAAGGCAGCTCAGGCCTGATCGGAAAACACGCAAAAACGTAAACAAATTGCATAGATAGAACGCCTATCTGTGCCGCAGTTCACGGATGCAGCCTCTGAGGCTGCATCCGCGGATTGCTGTCATACACAGGAGGAGCTTCCATGAAAGCACTGAAGAAAGTGGTTCGTGGTGTCACCCTGGCCGAGTTGTGGGCAACGGCCCTGACCTTTGTGATCATGGTCGTGTGCTACTTTATCTCGGTGGTGAACCGCAACTTTATCAAAGGGTCCATGCCCTGGACCGAGGAACTGGCCCTGTACTGCATGGTTTATATGGCCCTGATCGGCACCGAGCTGGGCCTGCGCGACGGCACGCAGGTGAGCGTGACCGCCCTGACCGAAAAGCTCAAAGGGCACCATGGTCGGCAAAATCGTCAACTTCATCGCCAAAGTGGCCCTGATCGTGTTCTCCTGCACCATGCTGCGCTTCAGCGTGGCCTTGGTGGCCAAGCAGATGAGTGCCGGCCAGACCACCCCGGTCATGAAGGTGCCTATGTACGTCATCTACATCTCGCTGGTCATCTCCTTTGCACTGATCGTCATCAACCAGATCCTGATGCTGGTGGGTGAGATGATGCACATCGACATGAGCGACATCACCAACATTGATGCCGTGATCGACGGCATCATCAAGAAGAAGGAGGCGAAGTGATCATGAATGCTGGCGTTATCCTGTTTCTGATCTTCGCAGTCTGCGTTCTGATCGGAGTCCCCATTTCCATGTCCCTGGGCATCGGCTCTCTGGCCGCTGTGGCTCTGGGCAACCTGGGCGTTTCGCCTGCCGTTATCGCACAGCGCGTGTTCGGCGGCCTGCAGTCCACCTCCATCATGGCCATTGCCTTCTTTATCCTGGCTGGCAACCTGATGGCCGGCGGCGGCATCTCCCGTCGTATCGTCAACTTTGCAAACTGCCTCATCGGCAACATCCGCGGCGGCATGAGCGTGGCTCTGGTCATCGCCTGTGCCTTCTTCGCTGCTCTGTCCGGTTCCGCTCCCGCAACCGTCGTTGCTATCGGCTCCATGCTGTACGCTGATATGGTCAAGCAGGGCTACCCGGAGGACCGCACCGCCGGTCTGCTGGTCATCGCCGGCGGCCTGGGCCCGGTCATTCCCCGTCCATCATCATGGTGCTGTACTGCACCCTGACCGGTGCGTCCGTCACCAACATGTTCAGCCAGGGCATGGTCATCGGCGTTCTGATCATGATCGTCCTGATCCTGGAAGCTCTGTACTATGCCTACAAGGAAAAGTGGCCCAAGGCTGAGACCAAGCATACCGCCGGTGAGATCGGCAAGATCTTCCTGGAGGCTGTGCCTGCTCTGATGACCCCTGTTATCATCCTGGGCGGCATCTACTCCGGCCTGCTGACCGCTACCGAGTCCGCTGCTGTGGCCTGCGTGTGGGCTTTCATCGCCGGTGTGTTCATCTACAAGGAGATCAAGATCGCCGACCTGATCCCCATCCTGATGAAGTCTGCTAAGAGCGCTGCCATGATCCTGTTCATCATCGCAGCTTCCACCGCATTCTCCTGGGTGTTCACCTTCTCCGGTGCTTCCGCTGCTCTGGTGCAGCTGGTCGTCTCCATGAACCTGAACAAGACCCTGTTCTGCCTGGTCGTGGCCATCATCCTGCTGATCTTCGGCACCTTCATGGAAGGTACCGCCATCGCAGTTCTGCTGGTCCCCGTTCTGTGGCCCATCGCCGAGAGCATGGGCATCAATGTCATCCACTTTGGCATGATCCTGTGCATCTCCAACGTCATCGGTACCATGACTCCTCCCGTGGCCGTCAACATCTTCTCGGCTGTGCAGGTCACCCGCTCTGTGCGTGAACTGAAAATCGGCGAAATCTCCAAGGCTGAGATCCCCTTCTTCATCGGCTACGTTGCAGTGTTCTTCCTGTGCGTGTTCTCTGAGACCTTCTGCACCTTCCTGATCCGCTAAGGAGAGAAACCTATGGTAACCATCAGAGACATCAAAACCATCTGCACCGCGCCGGAAGGCATCAACCTTCTGGTGGTGAAGGTGGAAACCAGCGAGCCGGGCCTGTATGGCCTAGGCTGCGGTACCTTCGCTTACCGGCATCTGGCCGTCAAGCTGGTCGTGGAAGAATATCTGCGCCCGCTGCTGATCGGCCGGGATGTTTCGGACATCAACGACATCTGGCAGCTGATGCACCAGAACGGCTACTGGCGCAATGGCCCCATCGAGAACAATGCGATCTCCGGTGTGGACATGGCCCTGTGGGACATCAAAGGCAAAATGGCCAACATGCCCCTGTACCAGCTGTTCGGCGGCAAGTGCCGCGAGGGCGTGCCGGTGTACCGCCACGTCGATGGCCGCGACCTGTCCGAGATCTGCGAGAACATCGCCAAGTACCGTGAGATCGGCGTCAAGACCATCCGCTGCCAGTGCGGCGGTTACGGCGGCAGCGAGTACGGCCATACCCCGGCCGGTGCACCGGTGGGCGCAAAGCCCGGCGTGTATCTGGACGGCAATGCCTACATCCGTGATACCGTCAAACTGTTCGACGGCATCCGCAGCAAGATGGGCGATGAGATCGGCCTGGTGCACGATGTGCACGAGCGCATCGCTCCGGCCGATGCCGTTCGTCTGGCCAAGGAGCTGGAACCCTACCACCTGACCTTCCTGGAGGACCCCGTTTCTCTGGAGCAGGTGGAGTACATCCGCCAGATCAAGAACGCTTCTTCCATTCCCATCGCGGAAGGCGAGCTGTTCAACAACCCCTACGAGTACCGCACCCTCATCACCGAGCGCCTGATCGACTACATCCGTGTGCACATCACCCAGGTGGGCGGCATCACTCCCGCCCGCAAGCTGCAGATCTTTGCAGAGCAGTTCGGCGTGCGCACCGCATGGCACGGCCCCGGTGATATGTCCCCGCTGGCTCATGCAGCCAACGTTCACATCGACCTGGCTGCCCCGAACTTCGGCGTGCAGGAGTGGTCCGGCATTGAGCCGCCCAACTTCGTCATCCAGAAGCTGAAGGGACCCCATGGTGCTCTGCTGGAGGTGTTCCCCGGTCTGCCCGAGTACAAGGACGGCTACGTTTACGCAAACGACAAGCCCGGCCTTGGCGTGGACCTGATCGAGAAGGAAGCCGAGAAGTACCCCTGCGAAAATACCGTAACGACCTGGACGCAGACCCGCCGCATGGACGGCGCGCTGCAGACTCCGTAAGAAACTGTAAAGAACATCTTGTTTTGGAGGCATAAAATGGTTAATAGTCTGTTTGATATCACCGGCAAGAAAGCAATCGTTACCGGTGGCACCCGCGGCCTGGGCAAGGGCATGGCAGAGGGCCTGATGGAGTCCGGCGCAGAAGTGGCGATCATCGGCACTTCCGACAAGGTCTATCAGGTTGCCGCCGAGTTCAAGGCACGCGGCTTTGTGTGCTACGGCGTCAAGGCGGACCTGTCCGACCGTGACCAGTGCAACGAAGCATTCAACAAGTGCGTCGAGCTGCTGGGCGACCTGGACATCCTGGTGCCGGCCCACGGCATCCAGCGCCGTCACCCCGCTCCAACGAGTTCCCCGACAAGGATTGGGATGATGTGATCAACACCAACCTGAACTCTGTGTTCTGGCTGTCCCGTGCTGCTTCCAACATCTTCAAGGCCAAGGGCTACGGCAAGATCATCATGATCGCCTCCATGTGCTCCTGGTTTGGCGGCAAGACCGTGCCCGCTTACTCCGCTGCAAAGGGCGGCGTGATGCAGCTGTGCAAGGCCTTCAGCAACGACCTGCTGCAGTACGGCATCAACGTCAACGCCATCGCTCCGGGCTACATGGATACCGAGATGAACGTTGCCCTGACCGACCCGAAGAACCCCAAGTTCACCCAGCAGCGTTACGACGAGCTGACCCAGCGCATTCCCGCTCACCGCTGGGGCACCCCTGACGACATGAAGGGCTGCTGCATCTTCCTGGCTTCTCATGCCAGCGACTACCTGGGCGGTGCCATCATCCCTGTGGATGGCGGCTATCTGGTTATGTGATTCTCCTTCTTCCATATATGCATCGTTAGCCAAATGAGAGGGGCCTTCTCCGGCGCAAGCCGGGGAGGCCTTCTCTCATTTGCAGAACAAGGATATCAACATTTTTGATAAAGACCGGAAAATGATTGAGTTTTTTTCATGAACCGTGCTACACTGGAACCACGTTCCGACCGAATCACAGAATAGGAGAAGAAGGATTTATGGATAAAAACACAGCAAACGAAGTGCCTTTTCCGGCAAGATCGCCTTTGTGCTGTCGGCCGCAGGCGCTTCGGTGGGCCTTGGCAACATCTGGCGTTGCCGTATCTCGCCGCGAAATACGGCGGTGGAATTTTTCTGTTGGTGTACATCGTGCTGGCCGTTACGTTTGGCTATACCATGATCGTGGCCGAAACAGCGCTTGGCCGCATGACCAAAAAAAGAGCCCGGTGGGGGCATTTGGCACATTCGGCAAAAGCGGCAGGCTGAAATTCGGCGGCTGGATCAATGCAGTCATTCCCATTCTGATCGTACCGTATTATTCGGTCATTGGCGGCTGGGTCATCCGGTATCTTGCCGACTACGTCAGCGGCCACGGCAGTGAGCTGGCACAGGACGGCTATTTTTCCGGCTTTATTTCCAGCGGTCTGTCTGCAGAGGTGTGTTTCCTCATCTTTACCATTTTTACGCTGGTCATCATTTTTGCCGGGGTACGCAATGGTGTGGAACGGGTGTCCAAGCTGATGATGCCGGTTCTGGTGGTCCTGTCGGTGATCATTGCCGTTTACTCGGTCACCCGTCCGGGTGCACTGGCAGGCGTTAAGTACTTCCTGGTGCCCAACGTGGCCAATTTTTCCTGGATGACCGTCGTCACCGCCATGGGGCAGATGTTCTACTCGCTGTCCATTGCCATGGGCATTCTCGTGACCTTTGGTTCCTACATGAAAGAGGACGTTTCCATTGAGGAATCCACCGAGAACGTCGAGGTCTTTGATACTGCCATTGCGATGATGGCAGGTCTGATGATCATTCCCGCCGTCTTTGCATTTTCCGGTGGAGATCCGGATACCCTGCAGGCAGGACCGTCCCTGATGTTTATCACACTTCCCAAGGTCTTCGACAGCATGGGGTTCGGCCACGTTGTCGGCGTGCTGTTCTTCCTTCTGGTCCTTTTTGCTGCGGTCACAAGCTCCATCGCACTGACAGAAAGCGCCGTTTCCACCTTTGAGGATGAGTTGGGCTGGAGCCGCCAGAAAGCGACCGGCTGCATTGGCGTTATTATGGTGGCACTGGGCAGTCTGTCGGCCCTGGGCTATGGTCCTTTGGCCGGTGTGACGGTGTTCGGGATGCAGTTCCTGGATTTCTTCGACTTCCTGACAAACTCCGTAATGATGCCGATTGCTGCCATTGCCTTTTTGTTGCGCTGTCAATCTGAGTAAAGAACACAAACCCCGAAATGAAAAGTGGAAGGTTCATTGTGGAAAAAAATGCCCACCTTTCATTAGCTGGGAAGTGTACGTTTCCCTACGGATATTTGCTTGTTTAGCATTCGTGAACCAGACCATACAGCCGTAGCTGGTGTGATGGACAAATGTTTTCAATAGAAAAAAAGACCAGAGCTTTCTGCGAGAAAACTCTGGTCTATGTAACAGTGCGAATGGAAATGCGCATTGTCTTGTAAAAGGAAGGGGCTTATGGTATTCTTACGGGAGTAAAGGCACTGGATGCAAGGAACTTTGCGTGATTTTAGGAGTGTGCGATGGAAAAGAAATTTAATATTGTAGTCGGTGAAGATGGAACTGTAAAACTCCCAGATGCGGTTCTGGAAAAACTTGAAGTCAAACCCGGAGAGGAAGTTCGCTTCGAGGTAGATGACAATTTCTATGCAGTCAGGCTTCTATCGCGGATAGAAGCTGAACGCTTGGATTACTTGAATTGGATGCATAATAAACATTGCCCCTCTATTGAGGAAATGATTGCAGAGTCGAGAAAACAAGCCACTCAGAACATTGTGATCTCCCGTATCCTTGATGGGATGCCGGCAGAAAAAATCGCAGAAGGCTATGAAGTTTCACTCGATTATGTAGAGCAGCTTACCCATCAGTTGAAGATGGATATAGAAGAAGCTAAGGCAAAAGCCCGTAAAGAAACTGAATCATCATAAAACAAGCAGCGGCAGTTTTCCAAATCGGAAAGCTGCCGCTGCTTATGTATAGAGGTTTATAGGTTCTTTGCAAGATTTTTAATGAGTGTAGCCATAGAGGGGTCAGCCAGCAGTTTGGCAAGAGCTGCTGCCGCATCTGTATCGACGGGACTGGCTTTGGGAGTGGATTGCTCTGCGCGAGGGAGGACTTCAGGCTCTGCACCATGATGCTGATAGAAGAAATCGTCGAATCGTTGTGCGTTCAAACGCCGATCATCATCCAGAATGTGTGCGTACTGCTCGGTGACCATCGAAGCCTGTGCATGACCGGAATCGCCCTGCACGGCTTTGATATCGCCGCCGTTCAGCTTGAGCTTGTATGTAATGCTGGAGTGTCGGAAGCTGTGGAAAACCACTTTTGGGAGATCGTTTTCCTCAATCAGCTGCTTCAATGCACCGTTAATGGTGGATTGTTCGGTCGGCATTCCCAGCGGGCCGGCAACCACGAGATTATAGTCTGCATACTCTGCACCCAGTGCGTCCCTTGTCATGTCCTGCTCGGCTTTATAGTGGACAAGCATTTCAGCAACTGTTTTGGGGAGAAAAATGGTTCGGATACTGCTGTCTGTTTTAGGGCTTTTCAGAACCTGGACCGTGGTGCAGCAGGGAACTCAGCGAGGGAAAACGAGTGATGACATTTTTATTTTCCAAGGCGTTCAGCGAAGCAATATCTACACGCTGCAATTCCTTATTTATGTAAATGGAGGCTCGCCCGGCTTCGATGCTTTCAGGGGAGATATCCACACAATCCCAAGTCAGACCGAGCAATTCCCCTAAGCGCAGGGAACAAGAGAAGGAGAGGTTGATGCAAAGCCGGAGCCGTGGATCATCACAGACTTCTAAGGCATGGAACAGGGTCTCGGCAGTCCAGATATCACGCTTCTTTGCAGTGTATTTGGGCAAGGTGGCATAAATACAGGGATTCTTTTCCATAAGTTCCCACTTTACAGCCTGCTCAAAGGCACTTCTCAAAATTTTGTGAACCGAACGAACCGTGCCGGGAGAAACGTATTGATGCTGACGCTTTCCACACATAGGGTCAACGGCTTCGTATTTAAGCAGCCGCTGATAATATCCCTCAATTACGCGGGTGGTGAGATCTTGCAGCTTCATTGAGCCGATAAGCGGTTCTATGTAGTTTGAAATCAGTGCAGTGTTTGATTGATAGGTTGAAAGTGCCCATTTGGTTCTTCCGTACAGGGTGACATATTCTTTAAGCAGGTCTTTTAGAGTTCGGCACTGGGGTGCCACAAAGGTACCGACGGATTCTTTGTATTCGACCTCTTTCTTACGGTTTTTGGCATCTGCAAGGTCGGTAAAGGTTTCCCATTTCTGCTTTAGTGTTCCATTAGTGTGTTTGTAGGTATAGACAACGCAGTATCGGTTATTGCGTTTGACAATGCTAGCCATTATACATCCTCCTCTACTTTACGTTTGGACTTCAGAACTTCATCGAAAGCATCTTTTTGGATGCGTTTTACCCTTCCCAACTTCATCGTTGGAATTCCTTCTTTGAGAACCCACGAGTCAAGTGTTGGGCGGCTGATTCCGTAAAAAGCCTGAATTTCCTGAAAACTGTAGTATTTCCCATTCTTGGGACATTGCAGTTTTAGCGGCGGCTCCTCATGCGTTTCTTTTTTCGGTTTTTGAAGTTGGTATGTAGATTGGCTTTTAAGCCATGCCTTAAAACTTTTTTTGGTAATGCGCGGCCTGTCGGCCACGCGCTCAATGACGAAACAATCTCGGTATTTTTTGCAATCAAGAATCCCATAAACATTCTTGCGTGGGATACCGAGTAGTTTTGCCATTTCCGGGATGGAGATGGTTTGCGCTTCAATCTCCCGGTCACGCTCACGGTCGGCTGCTGTGCGGTAGCGACTTTGTGATCGGTACCACCGCTCAAAGTCCTCTTTGGGAATTCTCATACAGAAGTCTGCCGTTTCTGTTTTCAACTTGCCCTGTCGGATGAGTGTATAGATCGTTTCGGGTTTCACCTTCAATATCTCGGCGGCGTCAGGAACGGAATAGGACCGTCTGCAAAGTTCCTCGCCCGGTGGCGAACCATTGACCTTATGATATTTGACCTGATTGGTATACCATTTCTCAAAGCTGGAAATAACGATACGCCTTTTTTCGTTTATCAGAATGACTTCAAAGAGATTCTTATGAAGCAGCCAATAGCTGTCTGTTTTGCCAAGGCCGAGAAGCTGCCGCATCTCACGAACCGACATGGTGGTTTTAGTAGTGGCAGGTTTAGCTTTTCCGTATAAGGGAGCCGAAGTATTCCGCATATCATCCATGAAAGACACCTCTCTATCTATGTAAAAGTTTAGCCGGGATTTCTCATCCCGGCTAAAGAATAGCAGATTTCGCGTGAAATGTTGAGGATGTCAAACAGCGGGATTGCGTTCAACAGTGCCATCATTGAGCCATGCTTCAAAGCTGGCTTTGGAAATACGGTAAGCGCCGCTTACCTTGAACCAGCGGAATTCGTTCTGCTTCAGTAGACGGTAGACAGTGGGACGGCTCAGGAGCAGCATTTCCATCAGGTCTTCTACGGTATAGCAGCGGCTGTCCTTTGCTGTGGAAACAGGGGAGGAAACCGAGTTGGGCGAAGGTTCTTCATGGATAATCATTGGATAATACCTCGTTAAATATACTTAAAGTTAAAACTTGAGCGGCAATGCAGCCCGGCGGCTGCCACCATTATAAATAGTATAGACCTGCTGAAGGTACTTCGTCTTGCCGGGAAGGCTTACGCCTGCGGTTCGTGCAAGGCGAAAAATCGTGAATGCATCGACCTGCCGCAGTTTGGCAATCAGACGGCTTTTACTGTATTCGGAGTGGTACAGTTCTACAAAGCGGCAGATGCCGAGCAGATTTGCAGAACTCATGGAATCAGGTTCTCCGTCCCACGCATTCAGCAAAACATCAAGGGATTCGATATACAGTTCAGGACCAAGCCGGATGAATTCGTGATAGGCGGTTGCGATGCAGCTGATCCGCTGCTTGCCCCGGCCTTCTTCAAAAGAAAGATGAACGCCAGCCAATTCGGTGGCCTGCTGGAATGCAACGGCAGCAGGCTCCCCTGCAAAAATCAGGGCACGGAGCTTCTGTCCTGCACTCAGCCGTTCCGAAATGCCTGTCTGCTGTGCAAACAGGAGGGCTTCTTCTCGTTCTGTCATACCAAAATAAACCTTGCAGCGAATCTGCAAATCTTCGCCGCCGTTCAGAAATTTCCGTGCAGCGATGGTGTTCTGTCCGTCCATCACATAGTAGTGACCATCCCGGAAGCTGATCTTCGGCTCATTGGCAACCCGCTCGTCAAATTCTTTTGCGATGCGGGCAACACGAGCGGGGTGAAGAGCACGCTGATAAGTGTCGCGCGGCACGATCAGTTCGCTGCTGTTCAGGCACATCTCATGGTAAGGTTTTACAACTGCGTTCATCATAAAGGAACCTCCTTCTTCTTTTGCAGAAAATCAATTCCTGATTGGATAATCAAACCGATTTTCTTCTTTTCGTTATCGGATAAGTGAAAACTGGAATACCGTTCATAACAGATATTCCAGCGGAACATAAGCGATTGAAGTGCATCATCCAGTTCTGCGACCATGAACTCAACAGAAGATTCTGTTGGGGTGGAGAGCATCCTTTCCGATATCTGCTCAATGCTATGTAAATCGCCTTTTGTGTGCTTGGTGAGAGCAGGGGGCTGACTGTTCAGCACACGAAGATTCTGAAACTGCTGGGAGAGCAGCTCTTTTGCAGCGGCGAGAACATCCTCCTGCGGAGGAGCCGTAAGGTATTTTCGGAATGACTTATACCCAATGAAGCCAAAGCTGTATTGCAGACACACTGACACTTGCCGCATTTCATATTTGGACAGGTGCCCAAGGTAGCTTAACACTCTGGATTTATCTGCGGGGCGCGGACTTTCGCAAATCGCCATAGATGGCGCACTCAAAAAGCGATTGTGCAGAATAAAATGCGTCGGCATATTTCGCTTTTTGATCTGTGTTGTCAGCGGAACGACCAGAAGAACATTGGAATAAAAATTACCGTCATCGTTCTGGACAACAATGGCAGGTCGGATGCCGCCTTGTTCGGAACCGCTGTAAGGATTCAGATCCATCATGTAGACATCCCCGCGCTTGTACATCCAGTTTGCGGGCATAGGCGGATACTTTTTCTCTTTTTTGCCTCGTGTTGCCAATTTGGATTTCTCCTTTCTATCCGTATATGTAACAGTGGGCTGCTCGCACAGCCCACCCTACTATCTCAAACAGCAAAAATGCTGTGATTTATAGTTCTATACCTTTCCGTATTTGTCCCCGACATCCCCGGAAAACGAAAACTCAGTTTTCGTGTGGGAAATCTTTCAGCCGTCCGGCAGCGTACCGAATCCATAGGGTTCTCACCTCTCCGTGGTTCTCACCGAGCTGCCCGAAGGCAGAAGTATCATTATTCTGTGATGGCTCTTAGCTATGGAGAAGCTGTCATCCATTTACCGTCAACCTACCGCTCATTCCCTCAGTGGGAGATCATCGCATTTGTTACGGACGTGGCTCATCATCACAGGAACGTGACTGAAGAATGCGTGTTCAATTTTCAAGGGGCGGGATAGCTTGAGGGCTGCTTTGAACGCTTTCCGAAGCTATGGCTGTATTGTAACCGATGCGGAACGAAATGAACAGGAACTCAGAGTTCACAATTTTTGAGGAAAATAGGAAGTATAGTTCCTGTTTCTCGATGAGCGTCAAAAATATATTTCTTGACTTTATGTAAGAAATGAAGTATTATACTCGTAAGAAACTAACTTACGAGTATATAAATTCGATAAATACACTTTGGGGAGGGAACAAAATGAGCCGATTTTACTGCCGCGATGAGGAACTTTGGAAGTTAAATAAACGATATGAGAATGGAAAGTTTGAATGCTTGTCATTTACGGCAGACGCCGTGTTGGAAAAACTGCGCTGATCAATGAATTCTGCAAGGATAAACCGACCATTTTCTTCTCTGCCTTGAAAAGAAAATCGAAGCCTTGTCCAAGGCAATCAAGTTTTGAACGACCCAATGCAGAATCATCTCCGAATTTACAACCTACGATGCAGGATTGGACGAACTGACAGCTCTCTCCAAGGAGCAGCGGATCGTATTTGTAATTGATGAGATCCTTATCTTGCAAAGGCTAAACCCGCTATTTCCGCAATGCTTCAGCACATCATCGACCATAAATGGACAGAGTCCCAAATGTACCTGATCCTGTGTGGCTCGTCCATGAGTTTTATGGAAAGTCAGGTTTTGGGCAAAGAAAGCCCTCTGTATGGGCGCAGAACAGCGCAATTCAAGATCATGCCGCTGGATTACAAAGCGGTGTTCCATCCGAATCTGTCCGAGGAAGATAACGCCCTGATTTATGACATCACAGGCGGCGTTCCGCATTATATCAACAAATTGGATGTTCGGGACAGCGTAGATGAAGCACTGATGGAAAACTTGTTTGACCGTTCCAGCTACCTCTATGAGGAACCGGCCAACAACAGATACAAATCGATATTGTCGGCACGCCGGTTGAGGGAAAAGAATATATTATCGGTTCCTGCAAATACCGCAATGAAAAAATCGGTTTGGACGAACTGGAACTGATTCGGGAATATGCAGCAGTCTTTGGGAAAGGAACAAACTACCACTACTACATTTTCTCGAAAGGCGGATTTACGGACGGACTACTTCAGGCACAGGAACGCGGAGAAGTACAGCTGCTTACCCTTGCCGATATTTTTGAATAACACAAGAAACGCTCTTGCCGGTGTAAAACTGGCAGGAGCGTTTCTTGTTGAAGTGATTATAAAAGACCTTTGATTTTTTCAAGATGATCTATAGCGGCTTGCAGTTCATTTTGAAACTGATCCCTAGAAGGATCTCGGCCCAAAAGAAGATAATCCATACTGACATGGAAGTATTCTGCAATATCGATCAGGATTTTTACAGAGCCATTGGAGCTTCCCCTTTCAAGATCGCCGAGGTGGCGATGGGAAACACCAAGTTTTTCAGCAAGTTTTTCCTGCGATAACTTCGCATTTGTACGCAAAGTAAAAATACGGTTACCAATAGCATTCGGATCAAAGCTCATGTGTGACCTCCAAATTTTCGATAAAGCGTGAGAAGCCGAAAACTCGGAGTTGCTACGGATATCTAGCCGCTTGGGGCATCCACGAAAAACGGACAAACATAAAGCCTGCTCCTTTTTACGGGAGCAGGTTTCCTGAAAAAACTAAAAAATAGCCGGACAACAACCAACTGAGGGATCTTCAAAGAAAATCTCTCAATCAGCTGTTGCCCGGCTATTTGGAGCACGTTTCATACATTGCCTTGCGGCAATGGCCCGTTGCTCGGAGCGAACAGTCCATATTCAGGGTGCAATGCACCCGTATTTGTTAAAATGACTGGAAAATCACCGGCATCTAAATGCCAGATCAAGTCTCAGGGTTTCTTTGCATCTATTGCACTTCACTTGTAGTATACCTGAACACCCCTCGATTTTTTGGTATAACTTATTTCCACAAACAGGGCAAAATCTCCAGCCTATGCTAAATTCTGCCTGCTGTGTAGTAGTCGGTGCTTTACCGGCAAAGGAACGGTTTTTTAACTGAATCATATTCATTCTCCAAATCGGATGATGTCCAATGGATGGCAGTGGATGGGTTTGCCTTTTATAACCTGCATCTGCTGCAGTCTGATCCTGATTGCAGACCAAGAAACCCCAATCCGTCGAGCCATCTCCAGAATTTTTTCATAGTTAGGGTCAGACACTGATTTGTACAGAATCCCATTTGGCAGAGTCAACGCTACACGTTCTATTTCGGCATTGATCAGAAATGTTGGCATCAGCAGCTCTGCTGCAAGGGTATCCGCCTGCCATTCTTCCCACGAGGCCTTTCCGTTTCTCTCCCGATAGGCAATGTGCCCACGGCACTTGACTGCTTTTCCGTAGTCGTTCGGAAACAGATCAGCCAAAATCTGATGTGCTGCTTCATGCGCTATTGTGAAATTCCGGCATCCAGTGCATCTGTCTGCCGCAAGAGCAGAATCGATTACGATATCCCTCGGCATAAATACTTCAACAAGCTTTGTTCCATCCTCAAGGGTTGCTGTGAAGCTACATCTCTGGAAAACCGTTAATCCAAGGATGTGACCATCGCTACACAGCGGCAACATCTTCAGGTTCAGTCCAAGAACAGAATTTGCAAACTGCTCTGGGTTAATAGGAGCGGGGTCATTTTTGCTTATTCCGAAGAGTGCATAGTACATTTCAATATATTTGCCTGCTATGCACGAAAGTTCTGCACGCGATAGGTATCTTGCCATTATGAAGCCCTACCTTCTGATGTGGCACAGTAGGCTTCCACGAACCACTTGCCCTTTTCAAGCCAAAGATTCCGCTTCTGCCCGCAAATCAGGCAGGTGAAGCAGTGACCTTTTCCGCCTAGGCGTGATGTCCCGTGCTTGACTGCCAAGACACGATCAATTCCATAAGTGTGAGCCTTGTCATAGTTTATGGCAAGAGGGCGGATCTTGCCATCAGGAGTAAAACGAACGTCCACTTCAACGTATCTTTTCTCACGGCGAAGGTTGTAATCACCCACACATCAGAATTCCTCCTTTTTGCGGATTTATCAGAACACAGCGTGCATTACTTGCGAATCATACTGCGTGCCACGAGCTGTTTTTCGTTCAACAGCGGAACGGACACTGTATGTTTTTCCACTCATCCATAG